>OJIY01000053.1_pt1 | contig 162572 bp, 129 predicted proteins | sample 1596061 | NCBI WGS metagenome assembly OJIY01 (sample SAMEA4350111, study PRJEB24818) | metagenome | biome: human; feature: gut; material: faeces | place: Denmark | collected 2013-09 | reverse complement strand
AAATAAATCAATGCACTTTTTTTTTAAACAAATGCAGGTATACTCCGCAATAATTACAGAAATATTTTTTGGTTTTCTGTAATGGAAGCTGAGTTTTTTAGTCATGATAAATTCAGTGAAGGACAACCCCCCTCAGGGAAAATAAAGGAATAGATAATGAAAGAGTTAACAACTCAGGAAATGAATGAAGTTAATGGCGGTCTGTTAGGTCTGGGCCTGGTGTTCGGTGGTATTGGTGCTGCAATGGGCACGACTATTGGCGGTATCGTTGATGCAGGTTGTGCTGCAGGCGGCTATAAAACTAACTTCAAAGCATCCGGCGCAATGCTGGGCGGCGGTATCGGTGCAGCTGTAGGCCTGAGCCCGATCCTGGCGACTGCAGGTATCGGTTTTGGCGTGACCAGTATTGTCGGTAATGCAAAAAGCATTAAAGCACAGAAATTAGGTGCTTAATTAAATTCAGTATTATGGTTGCTGAAAAGCAAATGTACCTGTAATAAATCTGAATATATATAAATCCGCTGACTCAGTTATGAGGGCGGATTTTTTGCATAAAAAATAATATAAAAAATGCCTGCAATATATATTGCAGGCACCCGGTGTTGACTTAAAAAATAAATATTTTAATTATCTTGTTATATTTTTAAACGCTTCTGTGGTGGCTTTTAATGCCACTTCTGTCGGTAAACGCTCCATGGAACTGGCACCGTAAAAACCGTGACAGTCCGGGCAGCGATCTAATATGTATTGTGCATCTTCCGGGGTCGCGATAGGACCGCCGTGACACAATACAATAATGTCCGGACGGACAGCTTTGGCTGCTTTTGCCCAGTCATTGATCATCTCAACACAATCATCCAGCGTGGTGGCCGTTTCTGCCCCGATATTACCGCCGGTGGTCAGACCCATATGCGGAACGAGAATATCCGCACCGGCGTTGGTCATGGCAATGGCATCTTCACGGCTGAAGACATACGGTGTGGTCAGCAGATCTTTTTCATGTGCCTTGCGGATCATCTCCACTTCCAGCGCGTAACCCATGCCGGTTTCTTCCAGATTGGCGCGGAATTTACCGTCGATCAGACCGACTGTCGGGAAGTTCTGCACGCCGGAAAATCCGGTGGCTTTGATATCGTCCAGGAATTTATCAAACTGACAGAACGGATCCGTGCCGTTGACACCCGCCAGAACCGGCGTATGTTTCACGACCGGCAGCACTTCTTTTGCCATATCCATGACGATTTCGTTGGCATTACCGTAAGCCAGCAGACCGGCCAGTGAGCCGCGTCCTGCCATGCGGTAACGGCCGGAGTTATAGATAACGATGAGATCGATACCGCCGGCTTCCTCACATTTTGCTGACAGACCGGTACCGGCACCGCCGCCGATAATCGGCTCGCCGCGTGAAATCATGTCATTGAATTTTTTCAGTAATGCGTCACGGGAAAGTGGCATCTTGTGTCTCCTTATTTCGCCCGTAATTGCTGGTGTTGATTAATGACAAAACGGGTAAATTCCGGGTCATTAATGTGATACGGGCATTTGCGTAAAATACGTTTTTCTGTTTGTTTATAATGAGTTTCGAACGCCTCAATAAAGGCGCGGTCCGCATCCGGCGACCAGAACGGCATACCTTCAGCATCCAGGGCGGAGAAGCCGCCTTCCGGAATGATAAAAATAACATCGCCGTGACACTGGTTGAGTTTTTCCGCAATCCAGCGCCCCATCTGTGCATTTTCTTCCGGGGTGGTACGCATCAGGGTGACCTGGGCGTTGTGGTGATAAAACTGACGATCGGCGTATTTTTCCGGTACGGTGGACGGACGGCCGAAATTGACCATATCCAGTGCGCCGCAGGAGCCGATATACGGCGTCTGTGAACGGGCAATGGCGCCGAAACGGTCTTCATCACAGGCCAGAACGCCGCCGAAAAGATAGTCACACACTTCCGTGGTGGTCAGGTCAAGGATACTGTCGAACAGATGGTCATCCGCCAGTTTTTCCATCGCTTTACCGCCGCTGCCGGTCGCATGAAAGACCAGACAATCGTAATCCGCTTCCAGTTCTTTGCTGATTTGCTGGATACACGGTGTGGTGACGCCGAACATAGTCAGGGCAATGGCGGGTTTATCAGTCACCTGCTCTTCCTGACAGAAGTAAACCGCCCCGGCAATCTGATTAGCCGCATTACGGAGAACTTTACGTGAAATTCGGTTCAGGCCGGAGACATCAGTGACAGAGTAGAGCATGGCAATATCGCTTGCGCCGATATAGCCGGAAATATCACCGGAGGCCATGGTGGAAACCATGAGTTTAGGGATGCCGACAGGCAGGGATTGCATTGCTGGTGTAATCAGTGCCGTTCCACCGGATCCGCCCAAACCGAGAAGTGCTGCAATATCATTTTGTTTTGCAAGGAAACGTTCAAAGGCGACAGCCATTGCCGCGATAGCACGGCCGCGGTCGCCGCAGAAAACCGCGCTTTCGCCGTCAGGGTGACAGGCGGCGACGTCGCGGGCGCAGACATCCGCTTCCCGGGCCAGCTGGCCGGGTTTTGTGGTTAAATCCACAGTCTTTACAGCCAGGCCGGTGCGCTGAATCAGTTCACTGACATAAAAAATCTCATCACTTTTGGTATCGAGCGTTGTGGCGATATAGACAGCGCCTTTATTGCTGTTCATGGTTAACCTCAAAGGGATATCGGATGTCTGATAACGCATCATAACCAGAATGAGACTGTAGTATCATTTTGTTTGGCTGATTTTGAGACATGCATCTCAATTTGTCTATCTTTAAATCAGTTTTTTGATAAAAAAACACCATAAGGGTGTTGCCGGCGGGGATGTTGTGTAAGATAGCCGCGCAAAATTCACAGAAAATTGTTAAAGGAAAATCAGTTATGGCCTGTACTGATGATGGGGCACCTTACTCCGGCACACGGAAGCGGACATTTAATCTGCTGGTTAATACCGCGCTGGCACTGTTTGAACAGGGCGCGATGCCGTCAGTCTCTGAACTGGCAGCGGAAGCCGGTGTGTCACGGGCAACGGCTTACCGCTATTTTCCGACACAAAGTGATTTGATCGCCGCCACCGTGGATGCGAGCCTCGGCCCGATTCTGACCTGGCGCTCCGACAGCCCGGAAACCCGCGACCGCATGGAGCAATTGCTGGCTTTCGCTTATCCGCAGATGTTCCGCCATGAAGGTGCACTGCGTGCGGCACTGTATGTGTCGTTGCAGCAGTGGGCGCAGGATCGCTCGGCCTCGGCCAAATCACAGACGAATGATGAGAAAAAACTGGTCAGAGGGCACCGCAAGGCGATTCTGGCTAATGTCACTGAGCCGCTGAAGGCGCATGTCGATCAGGAAACACTGGATAAAGTGATCCGCGCATTTTCGCTGGTGTACGGTTCGGAAGTGTTCCTGGTGATGAAAGATATCTGGAAAATGAATGACGGCGAAGTCATCGATATTACCCAGTGGATGGCAAAAGCGATTCTGAACCAGGCCATGGCGGACAGCCGGGCACAACAGGATGAGCAGCCGTAATCACGGCTGTTCTAACGTCTTGCGGAAGTAAATACGCTCATGCGTCCGGGGATAGGATTCCAGTGTCAGTACTTCCTCAAAACCCATTTTCAGATAAAAAGGGCGTGCCTGGAAACTAAAAGTATCCACCTGGGCAAACTTTGCACCGCGCTCCCGAGCACTTTCCTGCGCCTGACGCATTAATGCCGTACCGATACGCTGCCCGCGCAGGGATTTATCCACCCATAAATATTTTATCCGCAGCCAGTTACCGATGATGTCGCCGGTCAGTCCGGCTTTGATTTCGCCGTTTACCTCATGGAAAACAGCCAGTTCAGTATGCTCGCTTTCATCGAAAAAGGCGGTGTTATGGCTGCGCAGTCCATTTTGCACCACACTGATTTCCGCCTCTGACGGTGAGAAAGTTACGCGCATAATTATATCCCCTGTAATTAATTGATTCCGGTGATAGACTGATTTTCTGTTCCGGCAACCGGCTGACATTATAACAATATGAATATTATCAAAACTGCAGCAGGGATTTCGGCCTGTTTTGCTGCCGGATTATTGCTGGCATACCTGAACGTGCCGATGGCGCTGATGTTCGGCCCCATCATTCTGATAATTATTGCGCACCGTTTCAATGTTTCGCTCACTATTCCTAAGGGAACATTAACCTTTGTTCAGATGGTGCTCGGAACATCCGTCGGGCTGATGTTTACCCGTGTCGATCTCAGTCAGTTTGACCATCTTCTGCTGATTATGCTCACTATGGTGTCATGTCTGGCGGTGCAGTTTACCGTCAGTTTTCTCTGGTTCCGCAAACGGGTGGGGTGGTCTGTTCAGGAATCTCTGCTGGGGGCGGTGCCGGGGGCAATGGCAGCAATTCTGGCACTGATGGATCACACCGGTACACCGCCGCAGAAGGTGGTGATTTCCCATACTATCCGCCTGATTATTCTGATCATGCTGGCGGGTGTGGTGGTCGGCAGTGATCATCCTGTCCCGCCGCCTGCGGATATTCCGCCGCAGAGTCTGGTGTCCGTGCTGTGGCTGCTGGTGATTGTGGTGTGCGGGTATCTGTCCGGCAAAGCGCTGGAAAAAATCAATGTCCCGGCACCGTTTATGCTGACATCACTGGGCACGGCGATTGCGGTACAGAGCATGGTGAGTACTTACATTGTTTTCCCGCTGCCGCTGAATGATATCAGTATGACGCTGATCGGCATGTATATCGGGAGCTATTTTGTTCTGTTTCCGCTGAGGTCACTGCTGCGCAATATGGTGACGTCCGCTCAGGTGGTGCTGATCAATATTGTGCTGACTGCACTGATTGCATCCGGGGCGTCTCACCTGACCGGTTTTTCCTTCCCGATGCTGCTGCTCTCCTGGGCGCCCGGCAGCATGGAAGCCATGACATTCGCCGCAATTGCGATGGGGATAGATGCGGGTTTTGTTATGCTTAACCATATTCTCCGCATGCTGATTATTCAGAGCGTACCGTCAGTGGTGCTGTATATTCAGGAACGGCGGAGTAAGTAATTACTCCGCTTTTTTCACTGTCAGCCGTACAGAATAGACCGGGTCTGAGTTTCCGCACATGTTGCGGTAAGACATTCCTTTGATATTTACCCTGACTTTCCCGCGCTCCGGCGGCGTTCCCTGCAAACGGGCGGCGATCAGCGGGCGCTGAGCGGCTTTCATCACCTGTGTCTGCCACTCCTCTTCGGTGATAAGCGGTATCCATTCCCCGGCCTCATTTTTTGACATCAGTATGACGGTCATCCAATCCGGTTTCTCACTGACATAAAACGGGATCATTCCTGCGTGCCGGGCGATTTCAATTGTTTGATCATACAGCTGACCGGCCATCGCATCCGGTGCCGGGATTTTGGTCACCGATTCTGACGGCGTAAATATAGCCATACCACCGCACATGGCACCATAAAACACCCCGCAGCCGCTTAACATCCCGCACAGCAGCAGTACAACGGTTCCTCTTAGAAATGAATGAGACAGGCGCATTATGGTTTCTTCCCTGATATTCATGCAAAAAATAAGTTTGCCAGTATAAAAAAAGATCACAACAAAAACTGTGCCCGGTATCTGTCAATTCAGGAAATCACACAATATGTACTGGTTAATACAAATGAGTCTTGTTAGACTTTAAAAACTGTACTTAATAGTACATTTTATGGGTGTCTGTTAACCGTGTGAGGAGTAATAATCAAATGACAGAAAAAGCGCAGGATCCTTCAAGACGATCTTTCCTGAAAAATGCCGGTCTCGGCACAATGGGGCTGGCGGCCGGTGCGCTCGGCAGCCATTCTGCATTAGCGGGCGGCAATGCCGTGCTGACAGGGGCAGATGACAAAAATAAAAGTTATATCAAAACAGATAAGCGTAAAAAGCTGATTTATAACGGCTATCTTATCACTATGGATGAGCAGTACGGTGATATTGAAGACGGTGCGGTGCTGGTTGACGGCGATAAAATCGTCGATGTCGGCCCGGTGTCCAAATTTGCCGGAGTTGATGCGGAACTGATTGATGCGGACGGCGGTATTATCCTGCCGGGGATTATCGACAGCCACCGTCATACCTGGATGTCACTGCTGCGCGGGATCTCCGCGGATATGTCACTGGCCGGTTTCCTCGGCTCTACTTTCTACGGCATCGGTTCAGTCATGGAGCCGGAAGATATCCGCATGGCGGCGCTGGTGGGATCGGTTGAGGCACTGAATGCCGGGGTGACCACCATTCTTGACTGCTGTGACTGTGTTAACTCACCGGATCATGCACCGGCGGCGATTGAATCCCTGCGTGCCTCCGGGATCCGCAGTATCTATGCCTATGGTATGCAGGCCTATGATTATAAAGGCAGTAACCGTTTCCGCAGCCATCAGCAGCGCCTGGATGTGATGAAAAGCATTCATCAGCAATATTACGGTTCCGGTAATAAAACCCTGAACCAGATGGGCGTGCTGCTGAGTGACTTCGGTACTATTCCGTTTGCACATACCGCAAAAGAGATTGAGCTGGCCAATGATCTGGGTATTTTTGTGGCATCTCATACCGGCGCGGCAGAAAAATCCATTCTGCTGAAAGGGTTACATGAGCTGAAACACAATAATCTGCTGAAACCGGGCCATCTCCATATTCACTGTACCTCTCTGGATAACAGCGAGTGGAAAATCCTGAAAGAAACCGGTGGTAAAGTCTCTATCGCGCCGGAAACCGAACTGCAGATGGGGATGGGACGTCCGCCGTTCCGTGCCAGTCTTGATCACGGCTTTAAACCGGGTCTGAGCAGCGACATTGTCTGTGTCGGTTCCGGTGATCTGTTCTCGCAGATGCGTCTGGGTCTTCAGTTCCAGCGCTGTATGGACAGTGAAGCAGAAGCAAACCGCACCGGCAAAACCACCACCAAAATTGACCTGAGTGTGCGCGATGCGCTGACCTGGGCAACACACGGCAGTGCGGAAGCGATGGGGATGGAGAAAGATATCGGTTCTATTACCAAAGGTAAAAAAGCGGATATTATTATCGTTTCCCAGAAAGAAGCCTTTGTACCGTCCAGTTATCCGGCGGGCTCGGTAGTACTGCAGACTACATCATCCGGTGTGGATACGGTGATTATCAACGGCGATGTGAAAAAACGCTTTGGTAAGCTGACACAGCAGAATACTGATAAAATCCGTTCTGATGCGACAGAAGCACTGCGCCGTATTCAGAAAGCAGCGAAAAAACTGCCGAAGCAGACAGCGGAGGAGGTAGCAACCTTCTTTGATGCCGCTCAGGAGCAGGCGCGTGAGAATTTCTCAGCCGGTTACAGCTATAAAAAATAATTGACCGGGTAGTGTGAGCAACACAAAAAACCGCCTCTTTTTACGGAGGCGGTTTTACATTTCAGGGGTAAATTACTGCTCTTCCGGCAGAATAAACATGCCGTAAGGGTGGATTTGCAGGAACAGACTGTCGCCGACAGACGGCTGCAATTGTGTGGCATTAATCTGCAGCAGCATGGACTGGCCGTGCCAGTCGACGGTCACTTCATACTGCGGCCCCATATAGGCCACATGAGACACGGTGCAGCGCTGGCTCTCATCACCCTGCAAACTCAGGGTAATGGCTTCCGGACGCACACCGACAGTAACACTGCTTTTTTCCGTGACGAACTGCGGCGGACGCGGCAGGCGGTAGCTGAAAATCTCAACGGCATCACCGGTCAGTGTGGCCGGGAAGATGTTGGCATCACCCATAAAACTTGCCATAAACTTCGAGGCAGGCTGGCGATACAGCTCCTGCGGTGATCCCAGCTGCATAATTTTCCCTTTGTTCATCACCAGCACCATATCCGAGACCGCAAAGGCCTCGCTCTGGTCGTGGGTCACATACAGGGAGGTGATATTAAACTGCTGCTGCAATTCACGGATTTTTTCCCGCATGCTGCGGCGCAGGTTGGCATCGAGGTTACTCAGCGGCTCATCAAACAACAGCACTTTCGGTTTGAGGATCAGGGCGCGGGCCAGTGCAACACGCTGCTGCTGACCACCGGAGATCTGATCGACAAAGCGATCCGCGAATCCCGCCAGATCCACCAGCTCCAGGGCTTCCTCCACCCGCTCTTTCACTTCCGCTTTCGGGCGGCCCAGCATTTTCAGCCCGTAACCGACGTTATCGCCGAGGGACATATGCGGGAACAGCGCGTAAGACTGGAACACCATACAGATATCACGCTGCTGGATAGAACGGTCTGTGACATCTTCGCCATCAATGAACATCTTACCTTCGGTCGGTTTTTCCAGCCCCGCCACCAAACGCAGTACGGTGGTTTTCCCGCAGCCGGACGGGCCGAGCAGAGTGACCATACTGCCCGCCGGAATTGAAAGACTTAAATCGTCGATGACCGTGTTGGTGCCAAAGCGTTTAGTCACATTTTTTAATTCAACAAAACTTTGTTGTGTCATGTCGGTTACTCCATGATTACTGTGCATTTTTGGCTTTGGAACGTGAAACACGGGCTTCGCCAATCAAAAAGTCGAACAGGAAAATAATCGCCAGCATCACGACGATCAGGATTGAGCCATAGGCAATGGCTACGCCGTACTCGCCGTCTTCCACGCGGTTCAGAATATAGGCGGTTGCCACACGGGTGTCCGGCGTCACGAGGAACACAATGGCACTGACCGTGGTGATGGCGCGGACAAAGCTGTAAATCAGCGCCGACAGAATCGCCGGACGCAGCAGCGGCAGCAGGATGTGGAAGATGGTCCGCATCGAACCGGCCCGCAGGCTGAGTGACGCCTCGTCCAGGGATTTGTCGATTTGCCCCAGGCCGGCGATACCGGCGCGGATCCCGACCGGCACATTTCGCATCGTCATGGAGATAATCACTATTGCCGCCGTCCCGGTTAAATAGAACGGAGAATCGTTAAAGGCGAGGATGTAAGACACACCCGCCACGGTTCCCGGCACCGCGAAGCAGAGCATCGTGGTAAATTCGATGGTCTTTTTGCCGCGGAATTCCTGGCGCACCACAATGTAGGCGATCAGCAGGCCGAGCACGGCGGTGATTGGTGCGGCAATTCCGGCGTAGAGCAGGGTATCGAGCAGTGAAGGCCATGCGCCGTCATTCATGCCCTGACCGAACAGCTTGATAAAGTTATCCAGGGTTAAGGTGTAATCCACGCCCCAGTTCACGGTAAAGCTGCCGTAGAAGATGCTGCCGTACAGTACCAGGTTGAAGACAACCCAGATGGTGAGGAAGGTGGTGACAAACGCAACCAGCGCGGCAGGCAGCGGCTGTACATCCCCCCGGTATGATTTACCGGACACCGTGACATAAGAGCGTTTGCCGATCCACATATACTGCACGCAGAAGACCAGCAGCGAGAAGACCAGCAGGGAGGCACCGAGAGTACTGGCGGCCTGATAATCAAGCTGGGAACCAGTGATATAGAAGTAAATCTGGGTGGCAAGCACGTCAAAGTTACCGCCGAGGACCAGCGGGTTACTAAAGTCAGCCAGTGACTGCACAATTACAATCAGGAAGGCATTAGCCAGCGCCGGTTTCAGCAGCGGCATAAAGACGTTGAAGAACGTCTGGAAACGGTTGGCGCGCAGGGTGTAAGACGCTTCTTCCAGCGACGGGTGAATGGTTTTGATGGCACCGTCGAGGATCATAAAGGACATCGGCGTAAAGGCGAGCACCTGGGCCAGCCAGATCCCGGTAAAGCCGTACAGCCAGTTGGTGTTTTCCAGCCCCGCATAAGTGGCGAGGAATTCAGTCACATAACCGGAACGTCCCATCATCAGGGTGACACCCAGGCCGACAATAAACGGCGGGGTGACAATCGGCAGAATGGAGAACACGCGGCCGATAATTGCCGAGCGTTTTGCGATACGGCTGGTATAAATTGCCAGAATCAGACCGAAGAAGGTACATCCCGCCCCGACTGCCAGTGAGAGCATCACGGAGTTCCAGATGACCTGCACAATATGGGACTGTGTGAGAATCGATACAAACGCGAACGGCGCGAAATCCCCGTTATCACCGGTGAACATCGGGATAAAAATCGCGACACTCGGGAATACGATAAACAACGCAATCAGCCCGACCACCGCAATCAGCGAGCCGATAACAAACTGGTCGCCGCCCAGCCATTCCAGACGTTTGAGGGCGAGGGTCATAATCATGCCGAGCGAGATAAACAGCACAATGGCGGAATAGCCGAGACCTTTCCCTTCCCATACGGCGCTGACAACCGCCACCACGGCCGTCAGAACGGCGATGGCAATATCGGTATAGTGGCGTCCGCGCTGGTCGCGGGATGCCGGGGTCAGTGAGCGGAAAAACAGCACTGACGGCAGCAGATACCAGAGCCAGCTGACATTCAGCCCGTGCCAGCCGTAAGCGGCAAGAATTTCATCTGATGTGGAGTCGGTTAAACCATAATCCAGGCTCCAGGACGGCAGCAGGGCAAAGCCCAGCCACGCGATCAGCAGCCATAAGAAGATGGAATCCCGTCCCTGTTTTGAAGGCAGAGTCAGGGTTTCAGACATTAAAGAATCTCCCTTGCCCGTCTTCATTCAGGAGAATGAGACAAGACAATATAATTATTATAATAAAAACAAGGCCGCGCGGCAGAACACCGCGCGGCAGACAACATTACTTACTCATTTTGACTTCGGTGACCCACTTGTTGATCAGATTCTTACGGGTTTCTGCATCGCCGTATTTATCCATATCGTAGTTGATCAGTTTCAGATCAGAGAGTTTCAGTGACATTGGTGAGGATTCAGCCGTGGTGTTGGTCAGGATCTGGTAAGATTTACCCTCTTTCCAGCTGATTTCCTGGGCTTCTTTGGAGAGCACGAAATCCACGAACAGTTTGGCATTGTCCATGTTACGGGCGTTTTTCAGGATACTGATACCGCCGATTTCATAACCGGTGCCTTCACACGGGGAAATTAACTCCAGCGGTGCGCCGTTTTCCACTTCCAGGGAATAGTCGTGCAGGAAGCCGATACCGATAGCGGATTCACCACGGGCGGCGTTACGCGCCGGGGCAATACCGGATTTGGTGTACTGGGAGATATTGCTGTTGAGTTTTTTCAGGTAATCGAATGCCTGATCGGTGCCCCACAGCTGGTCAAATGTCGCCAGTGCGGTGTAAGCCGTACCGGAACTCTGCGGGTCAGCAATCTGGATTTCGCCTTTGTATTCCGGTTTGGTCAGATCTTTCCAGCAGGTCGGGATTGGCAGGCCTTTCTCTTTCAGACGATCTTTGTTCACACCGAAACCTAAGATGCCGACATAAACCGCAGAGGAGTAGTTACCTTTGCGTTTGGCCGGATCACGGAACTGCGGCATGATCTGATCTAAATTCGGGGATTTGTACGCTTCCAGCAGATCCATCTCACCCGCCTGTGAATGCGGATCTAATGTACCGCCGTACCAGACGTCAGCCTGCGGGTTGCGTTTTTCCGCTTCGATCTTGGCGAGGGTACTGCCGGAACCGTTACGGACAAACGTGGTTTTCACATCATATTTTTTGGCGAAAGCCTGTGTTTCAGCTTCACACATGGCGTTGGTCGCGCTGCAGTAAACCACCAGACGGCCGGCGGCATTCGCGGATGTGGTAACAGCAGCCAGTGATAAACCGGCGGCAGCGAGAGCAGAGAGGGTCTTGAGTTTCATTATCAGTTCATTCCTTATTATAGGGTTCTGTCATCGGAGAGTGAAACAGAGCCTGCCAGATGTTCCCGCTTGCTGACATTAGCTATCAGCAGCGGCATCAGCAGTAATCCCGTCAGTGCCGCGGCACTGGTCAGCAGGGTAAACATGCCCTGCCAGCCGTAATGTGCCATGACCTGTGCGAGCGGCCACCCGGCCATTGCCGCCCCTAAGTAGGCGTAAAGACCAAGGTAACCCGTTACCGTACCGGCGGCTTTTTTATGGCAATATTCTGTCGCCGCCAGTCCGATTAACATTTGCGGCCCGAATACAAAAAAGCCGGTACTGAAGAAACACGCCGCCAGCAGTCCGTAGTGATGAATCGGTATTAACCACAGGGCGCTGACAGCGATAAACAGGCCGAGGGAAAACAGCAGAATCATCGGGGCGCGCTGACCACGGAATAAAATATCCGAACCCCAGCCCGCACAGACCGCACCCAGCAAACCGCCCAGTTCAAACAGTGACAATGTGGCATTGGCACTGAGCAGATTGCTGCCGTGTGTTTCGGATAACCACAGGTTTCCCCAGTCATTGATCGCCATCCGGATGAGATAAACGAGAATGTAGGAAAAACCGAGTAACCAGATCATCCGGTTACATAAAATTGTCTCTTTCAGGATCACCCGCATCGGCAGCGGCGGGGATAACTGCTCCTGACGCAGTTCTGACGGGTCATGCCGCCATTGCCCGACACTTGGTAATCCTTCCTCCTGCGGCGTGCCGTGCAAGCGGCCGCACAGCCACAGGCCGGTTATCATCCCGATAATGCCCGGCACTATCAGGGCGGTCTGCCAGCTGTAACGGGTCGCCAGCCAGGCGGTCAGCAGCGGCAGGGTAATGCCGCCGAGGTTGATGGAGATATTCCACAATCCCCACCAGAAGCCGCGTTCGTTGCGCGAATACCAGTGTGTCAGGATGCGCGCGCATGGCGGCCAGCCCCAGCCCTGGAAAAACCCGTTCAGTGTCCAGACAATCAGCAGAGCAGGAAATGACAGGCACCAGGCAAAGACAATATTCAGCACGCCGGTCATAAACAGCCCGGCGCCCATAAACCAGCGGTAACCGGTGATATCGTGGAAAATCCCCGATACAAATTTTGAGATGCCGTAACTCAGGTAAAATGCGGTCGCTATCAGGCCGATATCGCTTTTATCGAGATGCAGTTCTGTCTGCATCACCGGCATCACAAAGTTAAAGCTCTTGCGGGTCAGATAAAACGTGGCGTAACCGATTATCATCGATAACATCAGTTTGTTGCGCCAGAATCGATAGGTTTTATCCATGGTTTTGGTCTGTTTTCCGGCCATTACGTTATGTCCCGTTCAGGCTGCAAATGTAATCAATCTGTCAATAAAAAGGATGAGAGAAGGTAGTAGATGACTAGGAATAAGTCTTAGTTTTCGTGATTTTCATCAGAAAATGTGGGCAGGTTAACAATAATCCGGGTCCCGCCGGTGGTGGTCAGTGTCCAGTCGCCGCCGAGTGCCCTGACCCGTTCCTCAATACCGCGCAGACCAAAGCCGCCGCGGCGTTTGCTCTCCGGGATACCGATGCCGTTATCAGAGACGTGAAGCTGTATCGTGTCACGTTGCTGTTTCAGGGTGATGAGGATATGAGTGGCTCCGGCATGCTTGCTGATATTATTTAACAATTCCTGCACAAGCCGGTAAAGCGTGAACAGCACAGTTTCATTTTCCGGCGGCTGTTTCAGTTCATAATGAAACTCGCACTGAATGCCGTTTTCCCCGAACGCAAATTCCGTGATCAGATGGCGCAGCGCATTTTCGAGAGACATTTCACTCAGCACCGGCGGACGCAGTTCCCGTAAAAGCTGGCGGGTGGACTGATGAATTTTCTGTGCCAGTTCATTGATTTGTGCCGCCGCACGGCTGCTTTGCGGATCCGGCGCGGTTTTTCTGACCAGCATCGACTGGATCTGAATCGCCGTGATGTTCTGGCCGATTTCATCATGCAGCTCGCGGGCAATCGCTTTTTTGACATCCTCTTCCGTATGTACCAGCTGCTGCATCAGATCCCGCCGCGCCTGTAACTCCTGCTCCAGCCGTTCGCGGTAGCGCTGCAAATTACGTGACAGCTGCTGCTGACGGCTGATGGCAATCCCGAGGCCGATACCAATCAGCGCCTGGGTGCTCATAAACATCTGCAATTCCTGTAAATCGGCAAATGCGCCGTTAAACTGGCGGGCAAAGGTGATGATCAGACTGCCGAGCAGGGCAGAGAGCACACCGCCCTGCCAGCCGTAACGGTAGGCCATAAAGACATTGGGGATAAACACCAGCAGCACCAGCAGGCGTTCAATTTCCGGGGTAAAAAAGAGCTGGGCGCTGAGCCCGGCCAGGCAGAACAGAAAACACCACATCAGCAGCGACGTGCGCAGCTGCGGATCCGGCGTGCCGTAATCCAGGATCAGGCGGAAATGCTGCTCATGGAGATATTCATAGATCAGATAGACAAACGGTGTCAGCAGGATACCGCCGGTCAGTGTGGTGAGGAAAATCTGAGTCACACTCAGCGGCGTCAGCAGGCTGAACACCAGGGTATGCAGCAGACTATTGATACCGACACCGGCGATCAGCAGTAACAGGCGCTGCCAGTAAAGGGTGTAGCGCCACCAGGTGGTCTGGATAATAAAGGCGGTGATAAGGCTCAGCAGCGGCGACAGCAGGATCACCGGCTGTGACAGCAGTTGTTCCTGTGCCAGCCAGATATTCAGCAGCAGCTCCGCCAGCAGCAGGGTTGGCCAGAAGCGCCGCCACAGCAGGATCATCAGCGCCAGCCGCAATCCTTCCGGCAGAAAAAATGCCGACAACACACTGTTCTGACTGAGGTAAAAACCGATGATCCACAAACCAATCCAGGTCAGGGAATAGGTAAACAGCAGAAATACCGACTGTAACAGCAGACGAGCGCCGCGCCTCATGGCTTATTGCCCCGCGATAAGGTGATGCGCCAGGGCAAAATGAACCAGATCGATCGTGCTGTCGCACTGCAGTTTGCCCAGCACATTGGCGCGGTGGACATGCACAGTTTTATGGCTGAGTTCGAGTTTATCCGCAATCGCCCGCACACTCATCCCGGCCACCAGCAGATCAAACACCTCGCGCTCACGCGGGGTCAGCTCTTCCAGCGCCCGGTTCTCCGGCGGTGACTGGCGCAGCGCGCGCATGGCATCTGCACACAGATAGCAGCCGCCCTGATGCACGGAACGCACTGCCTGAACCAGCTCTTCCGGGCCGCAGCGTTTGGTGAGATACGCACTGGCACCGGCGTCCAGCGCGCTCTGCACAAAGGCCGGGGTATCATAAATACTGAGAATGATGGTTCGGAAGGAGGTTTTGCGCTCCCGCAGACGGGCGAGCAGCTGTAATCCGTTTTCATCCGGCATGGAAATATCCATGATCACCACATCAATATCCGGACGGGTCAGTGCGGGCCAGGCTTCCGCCGCACTGGCATATTGTCCGGCGATGGTAATATCCGGCTCCAGTGTCAGGAGCTGGGCGAAACCGGATCGCACAACTACATGGTCATCAATGAGCGCTATTTTTATCATGTCCGGACAGCGTATTATCAGCAGAAAGGGATCAATTATTGACAGAGGTTATATCAATATAGCGGGTGATAATCGAGGATATTCATACAGAAATCCGCTCTCCGGCTGTTTTTTTACCGCTTAACCGATTCGGTTGCAGGTAAATTATTTCACATAGGCAAGCAACGGCAGTGAATCACGGGCCAGTGCGGTGCATTTGTAGTTTTCCGGCAGCTTTATATGTTTGATGTCGAAATAGTTCTCTTTATTCATTTCCGCCATCTGCCGGGTATCATAATTGCTCATATCCCAGCGGTTACTTTTGGCAAACAGTAAGATCGCTTTTTCGATGCGGGCATTCGGTAAATCCCCGTAGCCGCAATCATTTTTCAGATAAATAAAAACCGCAGTCAGTCCGGCGAGGTCTTCAGCCTGTGACGGCGTCAGCGCTTTCGCGGGCAGGGAAAGCAGCAGGGCACAGCTGAATAAAGCGTGAATGAATATTTTCATAGTAAGTAGTTTACCGGTGGCGCCTGTCAGTTTATGTGAAGATTTTAATAGTTTTGTCGCGAATGTCATCCGCTGACTAAAGTGGTGTAAAGCCCTTATTCCGGGGAAGGGAATACATTGACCTTCCCCTTAGGGCAGGGTTTAGCCTGCGCTATAACAGAACTCAATCATTTTGTCATAGCATATCACCACTGATGATAAAGGAAGCATATCATGCAACGACGCGATTTTTTGAAATATAGCGCATTCTTAGGTGCTGCCACGATGCTGCCGGCATGGAGCCGGTTTGCTTTTGCGGCACAGGAACGCCCGGCTCTCGGTATTCCGCCCCTGTTAACGGCGGATAATGCCCAAAAAATCACCCTGAATATTCAGCAGGGGAAAATGGCGTTTATTCCCGGAAAAACCACCCAAACCTGGGGATATAACGGTGATTTACTGGGCCCGGCACTGAAACTGCGGCGCGGTAAACCGGTGACGGTGGATATTGTCAATAAACTGCCGGAAGCGACCACGGTTCACTGGCACGGTCTGGAGATCAGCGGTGAGCAGGATGGCGGGCCGCAGGCCATTATCGCCCCGGGCGGTACCCGCACGGTCAGTTTCACGCCGGATCAGCCGGAAGCCACCTGCTGGTTCCACCCGCACACTCACGGCAAAACCGGTCATCAGGTCGCGATGGGACTGGCCGGGCTGGTGCTGATTGAGGATGACAATACCGCCTCAACCGGTCTGCCGGGAGAATGGGGAACGGATGATATCCCGGTGGTACTGCAGGATAAGCGTCTGACCGCAGACGGCGAAATTGATTATCAACTGGATGTGATGTCAGCGGCGGTCGGCTGGTTTGGTGACACCATGCTCACCAACGGTGCGGTTTACCCGCAGCATATGGCCCCGCGCGGCTGGTTGCGTCTGCGGCTGCTCAACGGTTGTAATGCCCGCAGTCTGCGGATGGCAGCCGGTGACGGGCGTCCGCTGTATGTGGTCGGCAGTGACGGCGGCCTGCTGGCTGAACCGGTGAAAGTGCAGGAACTGCCGATGCTGCCGGGGGAACGGTTTGAAGTGCTGGTGGATACATCGGACGGAAAAGTCTTTGATATTGTCACCTTGCCGGTTCGTCAGATGGGGATGACACTGGCACCGTTTGATGCTCCGCTGCCGGTGCTGTCAATTCGTCCGACACTTGATGCCGCGCGTGGTAAACTGCCGGATGTGCTGGCAGCCATGCCTGCCCTGATCGACACCTCCCGTCTGCCGGTACGTGAGTTCCGTCTGATGATGGATATGCGCCTCGACATGCAGGGCATGATGATGCTGACCGACAAATACGGCCCGCAGGCGATGGCCGGGATGGGCATGCACGGCGGCATGGGCGGCCATATGAGCGGCGGGCATATGGGCGGAATGAATAATAATGGTATGGGACGCGGTATGCGCGGCGGCCACTGCGGCTCCGGTGAGGTTGATCTGATGAACGCCAACAGCATCAACGGTATCCCGTTCTCCATGACCGAAAGTGCCTTTGATGTAAAACAGGGGCAGGCTGAGCGCTGGGTTATCTCCGGTGTCGGCGACATGATGCTGCACCCGTTCCATATCCACGGCACCCGTTTCCGTATTCTCAGCGAGGGCGGACGTACACCGGCGGCACACCGTCAGGGCTGGAAAGATATGGTGCGGATCGAAGGTAATGTCAGCGAAGTGCTGGTGAAATTTGACCATCCGGCCACCAATGCGCATCCGTTTATGGCGCACTGTCACCTGCTGGAACATGAAGATACCGGTATGATGACCGGCTTTACTGTCACGGCCTGAATGTAAAATTAACCGGTGACAATCCGCGTCAGTCATGGCGCGGATACTGTTTATCTGTCCGTGGTATGCTAAACTAACGCGCTTTCTGACCGGTATTAAACCGGGTTTAATGCCGAACCACTGAAACAGCGTACCGTTGACGACAAAAAAATCATGAAGAAACACACCTTAGATACAATGATCTCCGAAGCTGAGATTCAGCAGCGCGTTGCCGATCTCGGCAGCGAAATTTCCGCACACTATCGTCACAGCAACAAAGAGCTGGTCTTAGTCGGGTTACTGAAAGGATCTTTTATTTTTATGGCCGACCTGTGCCGTAAAATTGATGTTCCGCATGAAGTCGATTTTATGACGGTATCCAGTTACGGCAGCGGCACCTCGTCCACCCGTGATGTGAAAATTGTCAAAGACCTGGACGAAGATATCCGCGGCAAAGACGTGCTGATCGTGGAAGATATCATTGATTCCGGCAATACACTGCACCGTGTGCGCGACATTCTGTCTCTGCGCGGCCCGAATTCTGTGGCTATCTGCACCCTGCTGGATAAACCGTCCCGCCGTGAAGTGGATGTGCCGGTTGATTGGGTCGGTTACGCAATCGAAGACAAATTTGTGGTCGGCTACGGCATCGACTACGCCCAGAGCTACCGCCACCTGCCGTATATCGGCCATGTGACACTGCTGGAAGAGTAATCTGTCCTGTTGTGACAGCGGAAAAAGCACCTGAGGGTGCTTTTTTTATCACTGAATCTCAGAATGATTACTCTTGAATTAATTCAATTTATAAGTTAATTTTATTCTTGAGTATTGGTGTTTTCCCGTCTATCGTATGGCTATACGGGGGAATAACGATGTTTGAAATTGAGATCCACGAAGACGCACTACAGGAATTATACGGGTTACCACCCTTGTTACGGGCTAAGATGACCAGGCAGCTTGATAAGCTGGCAGCATACGGCACATCACTCCGGGAACCGGATACGAAATCCGTAAAAGACGGTTTCTTTGAGTTGCGGGCAAAAGCCGGTGATGTCGGTCGTGCGATCTATGTATACCGGAAAGGAAAGCGGATTTTTATCCTGAAAATCTTTGTAAAAAGCACCGCGAAACTCCCTTCATCTGTATTAACTGCCGCAGCACGGCGGTTAGAGGAGATGCTGAACGATGAGTAAAAAATCCATTCCGTGGGCAGAAGCCCGCGAAAACATTTTATCTGACCCGGAAGTGAATGCAATTTATGAAGCGGAACTGCGGGCGGAACGGATCCGGGAACAATTACTGTCGTGGCGCTGTTCTGCCGGGCTGACCAGCTCACAGGTCGCGGCCCGTCTGGGAATCACTCCGGCGGCAGTCTCACGCACAGAACGCAATGCGGAAAAAGCGACTGTCGAAACATTAGCCCGCTACGCAGCAGCATGCGGTGTAAAAAACCCGAAAATTATTTTGTAATAAGTACCGCTGTTTATCTGAGCAAAAATAAAGCCCCGGTATCCGGGGCTTCAGGCCGTTGACAAACCCGCAGGGGTTGGCGACGACCGAGGTTGTAAAAATAAACCAGTAAAATCAATCTATTGATTTTCGGCTGATAACACAAAGCAGGAAAAACCACGTTTTATCCTGCTTTGTCGGCAATCTCAAGCCCCGGTATCCGGGGCTTGTTTCTGTCGTGATCAGGACGACGGCATATTCGAGAGTTTGGCCACGGCCTGGCGGTAAGCCAGTTCCATTTTCTCGCGGCTGTCAGAGCTGATATCCAGATCATGCAGCAGGCCGTTGTTAATCCCGTAGATCCAGCCGTGGATCATCACACGCTGGCCGCGTTTCCACGCTGCCTGCATAATGGTGGAGTGACCCAGGTTATACACCTGTTCCACCACGTTCAGTTCACACAGACGGTTGATACGGTCCTGTGGTGCGAGTTCGCCCAGCAGCGAGCTGTGCTGATACCAGATATCACGGATATGCAGTAACCAGTTGTTGATAAGCCCCAGTTCGGTGCCCTCAATCGCGGCCTGAATACCACCGCAGTTGTAGTGACCGCAGACGATAATATGTTCAACCTGGAGCACATCCACGGCATACTGGATGACGGACAGGCAGTTCAGGTCGGTATGGATGACAAGGTTTGCCACATTACGGTGAACAAACAGATCACCCGGTGCTGCTTCGATCAGTTTTTCAGCGGGAACACGGCTGTCGGAGCAGCCGATCCAGAGAAAACGCGGCTTTTGAGCCTGTGCTAACTCTTTGAAAAATTCCGGATCTTTTTCGTTTACAGATTCGGACCACTGTTTGTTATTGGCAAACAGCTCTTCGATTTTTTTCATCATGACGGATAGCCTGTTGCAGATCCTTTCGCTAGAATCTTTTGTATAAAAAATTTAAATTTTAATAAATTGTTATTAAATAATTTCAGCAAAGAAGACGAATTGTCAAGAACCGATTCCGGTTCGCAGGTATTATTGCGGTTTATATTGCACCCAAATTTCTAAATTAAAAAGGTATTTTTCTGTTATGACCTATGCACTGGAAATATCACAATTAACCAAGCAGTATGCGGGAGGCGTGCAGGCTTTACGGGGAATTGACCTGAAAGTCAGTGCCGGCGATTTCTACGCCCTGCTGGGTCCGAACGGCGCGGGAAAATCCACCACTATCGGCATTATCAGCTCGCTGGTGAATAAAACCGGCGGCAAAGTCTCCGTGTTCGGTTATGACATCGATACCGACCTGGTTCTGGCCAAACGTCAGCTCGGCCTGGTACCGCAGGAGTTTAACTTCAACCCGTTTGAGACCGTACTGCAGATTGTCTTACAGCAGGCGGGCTATTACGGGGTGCCGCACAAACTGGCGCAGGAGCGGGCGAAAACCTATCTGACGCAGCTGGATTTGTGGGAGAAACGTGATGAGCGCGCGATGCGTCTGTCCGGCGGGATGAAGCGCCGCCTGATGATTGCCCGCGCACTGATGCATCAGCCGAAACTGCTGATCCTCGACGAACCGACCGCCGGGGTGGATATCGAACTGCGCCGCTCCATGTGGGGATTCCTCAAGACCCTGAATGCGCAGGGCACCACGATCATTCTCACCACGCACTATCTCGAGGAGGCGGAAATGCTGTGCCGCAATATCGGGATTATCCAGCACGGTGAGCTGGTGGAAAACACCAGTATGAAAGCGCTGCTCGGTAAGCTGGAATCGGAAACCTTTATTCTCGATCTGGGCTCGAAAAACCCGTTGCCGCAGCTTGAGGGGTATACATTCCGGCTGACAGACACCTCAACGCTGGAGGTGGATGTCCGCCGTGAACAGGGGCTGAACGGTGTTTTTGCACAGCTGAATGCGCAGGGCATTGATGTGTTAAGCATGCGCAACAAAGCGAACCGGCTGGAGGAATTATTTGTGCATCTGGTGAATCATGATTTGGAGGCTGCAAAATGATGTCGCTGTACTGGGTGGCGCTGAAAACAATCTGGCGCAAAGAAATCACCCGTTTTATGCGGATTTGGGTTCAGACGCTGATCCCGCCGGTGATCACCATGTCACTCTATTTTATTATTTTCGGTAATCTTATCGGTAACCGGATCGGTGAAATGGGTGGTGTCGGTTACATGCAGTTTATCGTGCCCGGTCTGATTATGATGTCAGTGATTACAAACTCTTATGCCAACGTATCCTCTTCTTTTTTCGGGGCAAAATTCCAGAAAAGTATTGAGGAACTGCTGGTGGCACCGGTACCGACCCACGTTATTATCGCCGGGTTTGTCGGCGGTGGTGTGGCGCGCGGTGTGCTGGTCGGGATCCTGGTCACATTAGTGTCTCTGTTCTTTGTGCCGTTACAGATCCACTCCTGGTTTATGATCATTGCCACGCTGCTGATGACCTCCATTCTGTTCTCGCTGGCAGGGCTGCTTAACGCGCTGTTTGCGAAAAGCTTTGATGATATCAGCATTATCCCGACGTTCGTCCTGACGCCGCTGACCTACCTGGGCGGGGTATTTTACTCCCTGACGCTGTTACCGGCGTTCTGGCAGGCGGTGTCGAAGCTGAACCCGATTGTCTATATGATCAGCGGCTTCCGTTATGGTTTCCTCGGTATCAGTGATGTCTCTCTGACCACCACTCTCGGGGTGCTGAGCCTGTTTATTGCGGTGTTTTATCTGCTCACCTGGCGCCTGATTGAGAAAGGGCGCGGTCTGAGAACCTGATCCTGCTTTCTGATAAAAAGCCCGGCACATGGTTGCCGGGTTTTTTGTATCTGTCCTGATAATTTTCCTGCGCTATGTAATTATTTTTCCTCGGTTTATCCCCGATTAATACAGACCTTCTCCCGTTCCTGCTCCTGCCAAAGCTAAATCACAGAATTAGTATGCGTTTATCCTCCGGAATATAGATTAATTAAATTAATGTGTTTATCGTGTGCGGGCTGGTAAAAACCGGCTGTGTACTGATGTTTAAGGATAAATTTCACACTGTTTCATTATTACATTCGGAGATATTTTTATGGGTATCGCTGCATACGGCAGGGAAGACGGATGGTCGTTTATCGATGATGTGTTAAGCAGTCCGGGGCGGGGCAACGGACGCTGGATTAATAATAAAATTTCATATGATGCCTTTGAGGCCGGAGATCACATTGCCAGATCCAATACCGGCTGGAATGGTGTTGGTGTGACCGGGCAGCCCGCGGAAGTGACCTATTCATTCCCGACATGGGAGGGGATGTATTATAACGGCGCAGGAAACACCGGCCTGACGGGCTTTAATGACTATCAGAAAGATCAGGCCCGTTTATCACTGCAGTCATGGGCTGATGTGGCAAATATTACCTTTAAGGAAGTGGATGCCGGCCGGGGGGAAATCTATACCAATATCACCTTCGGTTATATCAATGATAAATACACACAGGCCTACGCCTGGCTGCCGCACACCAAAGATTATTCGGGTGATGTGGTGACCGATTCGCGGGGTTTTGATGTCTCTGGTCAGTCCTGGTACAGCTCCGAACCCGGGGCGCTGAATGTGACACCGGTGACCGGAAACTATGGCCGTCTGACATTTACCCATGAAATCGGTCATACCCTCGGGTTAAATCATCCGGGCAACTATAACGCCGGTCAGGGGCGTCCTTCCTATAAAGATGCGGATTATGCCGAAGATACCCGCCAGTACAGTGTGATGAGTTACTGGAGTGAAAAAATCACCGGTGCGGACCACAAAGACTACTACGCTTCCGCGCCGCTGCTGGATGACATTACGGCGATTCAGAAACTGTACGGTGCAAATTATAACATCCGCACTGATGACACCGTGTATGGGTTTGGTTCCAATACCGGGCGCGATTATTACACCGCAAAAAGTATCACAGACAAGCTTATTTTCACTGTCTGGGACGGCGGCGGTAATGACACCCTGAATTTCTCACGTTATAAGCAGGATCAGAAAATTTCCCTGCGTGAAGGGGATTTTTCGGATGTCGGCGGACTGAGCGGAAATGTGTCAATTGCACACGGTGTGGTGATTGAAAATGCCTTCGGCGGGCGCGGAAATGATGTGATCATCGGCAATGATGCGGACAATATTCTGATGGGCAACGCCGGGGATGATGTGCTGTACGGTGGTGCCGGGCAGGATCAGCTCTGGGGCGGCACCGGGAGCGATATCTTTGTGTTCTCGGCTGTGTCGGATTCGCTGTATGACCGTCCGGATCATATCCGTGATTTTGCGACCGGTCAGGATCGTATTGATTTGCAGGGGCTGAACCAGAACAGTTCCGGGGGAAAATTTATTTATTTCACCGATGAATTTACCGGTGCGGCCGGAGAAGCGGTGCTCCGCTATGATGACGGACTGAACCTGACAGAGTTGCTGATTAATGTCAGCGGAAATCAGTACCAGCCTGATTTTAAAGTGGATATCACCGGTATGGTGAATGTTCACACTGACTTTATCGTTTAACGCAGCAGGCGGGCGCGGCCGGTGCGGCGTCCGCAGCATTCAGGAATTCACTATGCAAATTTCCCGGTCATTATTGTTTTCGTTGCTGCTGTCAGGGCAGAGTGCGGCCATCAGCCAGAGAATCCCCGCCGCAGATGATCTTCAGGGTCTCTGGCAGTTTACGGAGGACGGGCAGACGCTGCCGGTAGAACTCACGGCGGTTCCCGACAGCGCGGCAGACGGGTTTCAGCTGTATTTCACGGCACAGCCGCAGATAACGGCCTGGCGTCCGGCGCCGGACGGCATTGCGTTTCTTACCGCAGACGGCACCACCCGTTATTTCTTTTCCGCCGAAGCCCCCGGCCGTTACCGCGCGGAAATCTGGCATGAAAATGGTGCACGCCTTCTGAAAGAGTAATTACCTCTCTTTTTATCCAGTGAACAATACTACCAATCCCGGCAGACATGCCGGGCGGAGTCCCTGTGTATGCTTTCCGGGAAAACCAGAAATGACATTACGGCATTTATTGCCGCCCGCAAGTCCCTGTTTACCTCACTGGCATTATTCAGCGGGCTGATTAACCTGCTGATGCTGGTGCCGTCTGTGTATATGTTGCAGGTGTACGATCGCGTTCTGCCCTCCGGCAATGAAATGACGCTGCTGATGCTGACGCTGATAATGGCCGGATTACTGGCACTGACCGGCGGTCTCGATTATCTGCGCAATATGCTGGTGATCCGTATGAGTAACCAGTTTGATCTGGCGCTGAACAGCCGGGTTTATGATGCGGCGTTTCAGGCAAAGCTGCACCGCACGCCGGGCCAGCTGCCGTTACAGGCACAGACCGACCTGATGATCCTGCGCCGTTTTATCACCGGCAACGGTATTTTTGCTTTTCTCGATCTGCCCTGGTTCCCGCTTTATCTGCTGGTGATTGCCCTGTTTAATCCGTGGCTCGGGTTATTTGCCTGTGGCGGTGCCGCCGTGCTGATTGCGCTCGCTTTGCTCAATGAACGGCTTTCCGGGCCGCCGCTGACCGCTGCAAACCGCTCTTCTGCCGCCGCACAGGGCATGCAGGGCAGCCATTTTGCCCATACTGAACCCGCAGAAGCGATGGGAATGCAGCAGTATCTGCGTCAGCGCTGGCTGAACCGGCACTGCGACAGCCTGAAGGAACAGACGCAGGCCAGTGATTATTCAGCAAAAATCATGACAACCACCAAAACCGTGCGTCTTATCCTGCAATCCCTGATGTTGGGGCTGGGCGGCTGGCTGGCGCTGGATAACACCATCTCGCCGGGCATGATGATTGCCGGGTCGATTCTGCTGGGACGCGCGCTGTCGCCGGTTGAACAGGTAACCGGCGTATGGAAAAGCGCCAAAGAGAGCAGGCTGGCGTATCAGCGGCTCACTGCGCTGCTGGCGGCTCACCCGCAGCCATCGCAGAAGCTGGCTTTGCCGGTTCCGCAGGGGAATCTGTCCGTCTCCGTAATGCAGGCGGGCTATCCCGGCTGTGATATGCCTCTGCTGCACAATCTGCATTTCAGTCTCGCACCGGGAGAGGTGCTGGGAATTATCGGCCCGTCCGGGGCCGGGAAATCGGCACTGGCAAAACTGCTCACTGGGTTATGGCCTGCCGGGCGGGGGGCTGTCCGGCTGGACGGGGCAGATCTCTGTCAGCAGGACAAAGCGGTGTCCGGTAAATATATTGGTTATCTTCCCCAGGAAATTGCGCTTTTTCCCGGCACAATCGCCGATAATATCGCCCGTTTTGACCCGGATGCTGATCCGGAAAATATCATCCGTGCGGCGCAACTGGCACAGGTGCACGAGCTCATTCTGCAACTGCCGCAGGGCTATGAAACCCTGACCGGAGCAGACGGCACCGGCCTTTCCGGCGGTCAGCGGCAGCGGATCGCCCTGGCCCGGGCGCTGTACGGCTCACCGGCCCTGATCATCCTCGATGAACCCAATGCCGCGCTGGATGATGCGGGGCTCAGTGCATTGATATCTGCCATGAATACCCTGAAAAAACAGGGAAAAACTATCGTTCTTATCACTCACCATAAACCGCTGCTGTCCGTGACAGACAAACTGCTGCTGCTCGCCGGCGGCCGGATGCAGCTTTTTGGTCCGGCGGAGAAAGTCATTGAAACGCTTAATAATCAGGCTGGTAAAAATAATGATCACTAAATGGTTGTCCGGGGCGCCGGGGATAAAAACCGATACCGGCGGGTATCAGCGGGCGGGGAAATACGTGGTTGCTTCCGGTCTTGCCGGTTTTCTGTTGTGGGCGGGATTCGCCCCGCTGGATCAGGGGGTTGCTGCATCGGGAACGGTTGTGATTGCCGGTAATATCAAGCAGGTGCAGTCTCCGGCGGACGGCGTAATTTCGGAGATTTATGTGCAGAACGGCCAGCGGGCGGAAAAAGATCAGGTGCTGGTACGGCTGCGTCCGGTGCAGTCTCAGGCTCAGGCAGTATCGCTGGCAGAGCAGCTCGACAGCACACTGCTGATACAGCAGCGGCTGGAGGCAGAGCTGCGTGGTGAAGCGGCATTTACCCCGGCGGCGGATGATGTCTTTTATGCGCCGCCCGCGTATGGCCGGGCACAGTTACAGGCACAGAATGCACTGCTCACAGACCGGCGGCTTGAACTGGAGAGTGAGATTCAGGCCCGTCAGGTCACGGTTGACGGCCTGACGCGGCGGCTTATCACTCTGCGGGAGATTGCCCGCAGCACTGCGCAACAGGCGGACAGCCTGACGGCACAGGCCGCAAACCTGAAATCGCTGGCGGATGAGGGGTATCTGCCGCGCCACCGCTATCAGGAGATTCGCCGGGAAAGTGCGGCACTGCGCAATCAGGCGGATGACATCAGGATACAGATAAGCCGTGCGGAGGAAGAAAAATCCGCACAGAGAGAGCAGATCACACAGAGACAGGCGGCTTTTCACAGCGGGATCCGCGAGGAGTTATCACGTCTGTCAGTTCAGCGCAGTGAGCTGAAAAAACAACAGGTTATTGAAAACGATCGGCTGGAACAACATGTCATTACCGCGCCGGTGACCGGTACTGTTATGGATGTGTCCGTGTTTACCGCCGGCGGTGTGGTGAGAGCCGGGGAAAAACTGATGTCGGTGGTGCCGGAACAGCAGACGCTGATTATTGAAGGCAAATTATCACCGCAGTGGATAGATAAAGTCGCTCCCGGTCAGTCTGCGGATCTGCTGTTTACTGCCTTCAATCAGAACCTGACCCCAAAACTGCGCGGCGAACTGACGATGATCTCCGCCGATCGTCTGATAAATCCGGCAAACGGGGAACCTTACTATCAGATTCAGATCGCGGTACCGGAAACGGCGGCGGCTCAGGAGATCAAACCCGGTATGCCCGCTGAGATTTTTATCCGCACCGGTGAACGGTCACTGCTCAGTTATCTGTTTAAGCCTGTGACTGACCGGCTCTTTTTCGCACTGACCGAGGAGTGATCTGTATGCATTCTGCAAAACACCTTTTTGCGGCACTGCTGTGTCTGTTACCCGCCGGTGTGCAGGCGGTGACCTTGTCTGAGCTCGGTCAATCCGCGCTGAACAATGATCTGTCATTCCGTGCTGCGGGAAAGGCTTATGAGGCGGAGCAGGCAGAGGCTGCCGCCGGGAAATCACACCTGCTGCCGTCCGCCGGGCTGAGTTATCAGAACACGCCATATAACCGGCTGACACAGCGGGCACCGGTGACCTCTCAGCGGCATTACAGCAGCCATTCCCTTAATTTGGTGGTGACACAGCCGCTGTTTGATTACACGGCATATCATCAGTTCCGGAGCGCACAGATACGCGGTACCGCCGCAGAGAGCCGCTTGCAGATACAGCAGGCAGAGCTCATCAACCGGCTGGTTTCTGCGTATCTGAACCTGGCCTGTGTTCTGGAAATACAGAAAACAGACCGGCTCCGGCTGGCGCTGAATACCGCTCAGCTGACCGCCGCACAGCGCCTTTTGCAGCTCGGGGAAGGAACGGTGACGGAGGTTGAATCTGCCCGTACCCGCCTGCGGCAGCGTCAGGCTCAGGTTGCGGAAACTGAAGCGGAAAGCCTGAATGCGCTGTTGATATTGTCTGATCTCACCGGCCTGCCGCAGCTGCGGATGCAGGATCTTCCGGCACTGAAAGCAGGGGATTTCCGGCTGCCGCCGCTGAATGACGGCGATTATACGGCTCAGGAACAACAGATGCTGGCGGTGCATCCGGAAATCAAAGCGGCACAGAAGGAAACCGCGCTGGCAAAAGCGGCGGCAGAGGTACAGCGCGGGGCGTTTATGCCATCGGCACAGCTCTTTGCCGCCTGGTCAGATACCCAATCGGACAGCAATGATACCGTGGGGCAGCGTTACCGTAATCTCAGTGCCGGGATCCATCTTTCAGTTCCGCTGTTCAGCGGCGGAAAAGATCTGGCGGGGATGCGCAGGGCATCCGCGCAGATCGGGCAGGCGCAATATGAGCAGGATGCGCTGGTACAGACACTCCGGCGTGACCTGGCGCGTCAGTATCGGGCGTTCCGCCACAGTAGTATACAGCTGGCGGCGCTGGAGCAGGCCGCTGCGGCTGCACGGTTACAGGTAACGGCGGCGGAAAAAGGGTATGCGGCAGGGCAGAACAGTCAGCCGGAGGTGGCTCATGCCCGGGAACAGTATTATCAGGCGGAGCAGGAGCTGATAAAAGCCCGCTATGACGGGCTTCTGGCCTGGTTCCGGCTGCGTCATTACAGCAGCACGCCGGAAACCGGGCTTTTCAGGCAGATTGAGGACTATTTTACAGTGACGGAGAGGCCGTCTCACTGACCGCCGGGTTCGGCATGTTGACATGCAGGCAGTCGATCAGGCGGATATTTCCCAGCCAGGCGGAGGCCAGAATCACGGCTTTCTCGCTGTTGACGCGCACAGCTTCCAGGTCATCAGCATCACAGATTTCCAGGCTGATATCGCGGAATCCGGCACGGCTTAAATCGTCACGGGCATTATCCAGACTTTCGGCAATAGCACTCGGGCGTTCACGGATCATATCCGCGAGGGTCTGCATAACCTGATACAGACGCGGTGCCGCCTCTTTTTCCTCTTTATTCAGCAGGGTATTGCAGGAGCTGAGTGCCAGCCCGGTTTTTTCCCGGACGGTCGGAATGGTGGCCAGTGCGATATCATAATTCAGGTCACGGATCAGACGGCGGATAGTCAGGAAACGCGGATGGTCATTGGTGCCGAAGAAAACGATATCCGGCTGCACCAGATTGAACAGCTTGCACATCACGGTGGCGATACCGCGCAGACGGGTGCGCTGATGCGGCTCATCACACTGACTGAGCAGCGGCGGTACCATCACCTGAGTCTGGTGAGCCAAACCGTGCGGATAGACATCACTGACCGCCGGGGCATACACCAGATCCACCTGCGCTTTGCTCAGTTTTTCGCAGTCTGCCTGGAGAGTGCGCGGGTAGCGCTGCAAATCATCTTCGCGGGGGAACTGGAGCGGATTCACAAAGACAGACACCACGACAACATCCGCCTGGTTACGGGCTTCTTTTATCAGTGCCAGGTGGCCGTCATGCAGGTTTCCCATTGTCGGGATAAACGCAACACGTTTGCCGTCAGTCCGCAGACGGGCAATCTCTTTGCGCAGGATCAGCGCAGTTTCAATAATCCGCATCAGTGTCTCCTTGTCTGTCTGTTGAGCAGAAAGTTCAGCGTACCGGCTCTGATGATGACCAGAGGCCAAGCCCGTTTTCCGGGGTGCGGGCAACAACCGCCGCAAGTGGTTCGCCGTCCGGCAGAATCAGCCCGGGGGCGATTTCGGCCAGCGGGTACAGCATAAATTCACGCACTTTCAGGCCGTAATGCGGTACGGTCAGCCGCGCATCACTGATGACCATATCACCAAACAGCATGATATCTAAGTCTAACGTGCGGGGACCCCAGCGCTCATCCTTGCGGACACGTCCGTGCGCCAGTTCAATAGCCTGGGTGGCATCGAGCAGCTGGTGCGGTGTCAGGTCAGTTTCCAGCAAAACAGCCGCATTGAGATAATCAGGCTGTCCGGCAGGTCCCATCGGCGCAGTGCGGTAAAAAGAGGAGTGGCGTACCAGGCGGCTTTGCGGGACAGCACCCAGCGCGGCAATCGCCCGGTTGACCTGGTCCAGCGGATCGGCAAGATTACTGCCGATCGCAATATAGACCGGAATCATGATTCACTGTTTCCGTTGCCCTGACGGGCACGCGGATGGCGACGGCGAGGGCGCGGACGGCGTTTGACCGGATCACTGCCCAGTTCAGTCACCATCGAGCGCTGCTGCGGGGCATTCGCCTGCTGGAAATCAGCCCACCAGTGAGCCAGTTCCTGTAACTCATGACGGCCTTCCACATTCGCACGCAGTTCGAGCAGATCAAAGGCGGCGCGGAATTTCTGATTTTCCATCAGACGGATCGCGCGTTTGCCCTGACGGCGCGGCAGACGTAACTGTAACTGCCAGATATCACGCATGGTGGTGGTCAGGCGTTTCGGAATAGCAATCGCGCGGCACTGTTCATCCAGGATGTCATTAATGGCGATCGCGAAGGCTTCGTAATAGGCGAGCCCGCTCTCCTGGGTCAGTTTTTCCGCATGTTCGCACAGCGGATACCACAGCATCACGGCAAACAGGAAGGCCGGATTGACGCGCTGATCGTTATGAATACGGTAGTCGGTATTTTTCAGTACCTGATCCACGATACGGGACAGCGGGGTGTCCGGGTTCTCTTTCAGCGGCCCGGCAACCAGCGGGAACAGCATATCCAGCAGATCGTATTCACGTAATAATTCAAACGTACGGTGTCCGTCACCGGCCTGTAATAACTTGAGAACTTCCTCGAACAGACGCGCAGGCGGGATATCGCGCAGTAGTGTGCTCAGCGTGCGGATAGGCGCGGCCGTTTTCGGTTCGATGGTCATATCCAGTTTGGCGGCAAAACGGATGGCGCGCAGCATACGCACCGGATCTTCCCGGTAACGGGTTTCCGGATCGCCGATCAGACGGATAATGCGCTGCTGTAAATCCGCCAGTCCGCCGACATAATCACGGACGGTAAAATCAGCCACGCTGTAATAAAGGCTGTTAATGGTGAAATCGCGGCGGACGGCATCCTCTTCAATGGTGCCGAAAATATTATCGCGCAGCAGCATGCCGTTTTTGCCCTGCTGAGAGCGGGCTTTGCCGTCATCAGCCGGTTCGTTATTGTCATGCGGACCACGGAAGGTCGCGACTTCGATAATATCCGGGCCGAACATAATGTGAGCCAGACGGAAACGGCGGCCGACCAGACGGCAGTTGCGGAACAATTTTCTCACTTCGTCCGGCGTGGCATTGGTCGCGATATCGAAATCTTTGGGTTTGCGCTCCAGCAGCAGATCACGGACACCGCCGCCGACCAGATAGGCGTCAAAACCTGATTTATTCAGGCGGTACAGAACCTTCAGCGCATTCTCGCTGATGTCCTGACGGGAAATAGAGTGGCTGTTGCGGGGAATTACCGTTGCGCTGACTGTCCCGCTGTTATCCATATTTTTTGCCGGTTTTTTACGTTTAGCGGCAGGACGCGCGGGGGAAGCCTCACGGGGTGACGGATTCTGCGGCGTATGGTCAGCATTCGGGGCCGGCCTTTCACTGGCAGCCTCTGTGCAATCTGCCTTATTCTCGCGGGAAATCAGACTGCGACAGAACTTTGCGACTCGGTTTAAAATGGTACACCTCTGTATAACAATTAAATGATCTAAAAAATAAGCGACTAATAATATCGTACACTTGGTTTTTTGAGAATGCCTTAGCCCGGATATTGCGGAATTATTCCCTGTCCGTCACCACATCATCACGCGGTACGGCCGTAATATCCCAGTTCCGCACACTGTATGCCAGCAGTTCAGTCAGGGAAAGCGACAGCGGATCTGTTTCCGGCAGAGGCTGCCGGAGCACCTGCAACGCCTGCCATAACAGCGGGCGCGGATCACTGAGCGGCACCGGGGTGGCATGATTTTGCTTGGAGAGTTTACGCGCCGCCGGGCCCAGCATCAACGGCAAATGCAGATAATGCGGCTCCGGCAGCCTGAGCTGGCGGTATAATGAGAGCTGATGTGAAGTGGGATACAGTAAATCCGCGCCTCTGACCACCTCTGTCACGCCCTGATAATCATCATCGAGCACCACCACCAGGTTATAGGCAAACAGCTTATCTTTGCGGAAGATAATGATATCTTCCTCTGCGGTGGCGTTATCCGTAAACACATCGCCCCGCAGGCCATCGGTAAAATGGTACACCGGATGCGTCCTGATAAGCCGCAGTGCGGCGTTATCCGGCGGCAGTCCGCGCTGACGGCAGGTGCCGGGGTAATGGCCGCCGCTGTCATGGACATCATGCCGTGTGCAGGTGCAGTAATAGCACAGCCCGGTGGCTTTCAGCTGTTCAATCACTTCACGGTAAGCATCATGGCGGCGCGACTGATACAGCACATCGCCGTCCCAGTGCAGGCCGTAATGGTCAAGAATACGCAGAATGGCATCCGCAGCTCCCGGAACTTCACGGGGCGGGTCGATATCATCAATACGGAGAAGCCAGCGTCCGCCGAGGTGACGGGCCTGAAGATAACTCCCCAGTGCGGTCACCAGAGAGCCGAAATGAAGCGCACCGGAAGGTGAGGGTGCGAAGCGGCCGGTATAGCCGGGCGCTGAGCCGGCAGAATATTCCGTCATCTGTAGTGGCATAAAAACGGACGGCGCTGTCAAAGCGCCGTCTGTGGTGAATCTGTCAGCCCGCCATCTGCTTTTCGCGGATTTCAGCCAGCGTCTTACAGTCGATACATAAATCTGCGGTCGGACGCGCCTCTAAACGGCGGATACCGATTTCAACCCCGCAGGACTCACAAAAACCAAAATCGTCGTCCTCAACCTTTTTGAGGGTTTTTTCGATCTTTTTGATCAGTTTGCGTTCGCGGTCACGGTTGCGCAGTTCCAGGCTGAATTCTTCTTCCTGGGCGGCACGGTCAACCGGGTCCGGGAAGTTAGCTGCTTCATCCTGCATGTGCGTGACAGTGCGGTTTACTTCATCCCTGAGTTGGTTGCGCCATGCTTCAAGTATCAGCTTGAAATGGGCCAACTGGGCTTCGTTCATGTATTCTTCGCCTGCCTTCTCGTGATACGGCTCCACGCCGGCAATGGCAAGAATGCTCAGGGACGAGGTTTTACGTTTTTGCCCTTCTTGCATAATGCTTCTCCTACACACGCATGTCTGACAATATCCCTTAGAGGGGAAAAATAGGCCGCTATAGATAGCAGATGATTATGGATAATGCAACCCTTGCTTTCATTAGTTTTGTAAGGTGTGAAGAACAGCGTGTTTATTCACCCCGCAACTCACAAAACATCCTATTTATTATTAAAAAAATTGATATTCACCCCATGAATGCAAAGGGTATCTTTTCTCCGGCAGTGATGCCATCCGGTGTCATCCGCATTCTGTAACAAATCACTTCAGTTCCGGACTGTAATGCCTGCTGCAAAAGTGATGAATATTTTTTATCAATGTGTGCTGCGTCCGATACGGCCTCAATCCCTGAATGCAGTACAGCAAAAAACAGAACAGCACGATTTCCCGCTTCAGCAATTGCTTGTAACTCACGTAAGTGTTTTTGTCCACGTAAAGTTACGGTGTCGGGAAAATAACCGTGTCCGTTTTCCAGCAGCGTGACGGATTTCACCTCGACATAACAGGGCTTTTTCTGCGGATCGGTCAGTAAAAAATCAACCCGGCTGTTTTCACTGCCGTATCTTACTTCCTGTGCCAGTGTCTGATACCCGGCAAGTTCCGGGAGCCGGTTCTGTGTAATGGCCTCTGCCACCACCCGGTTCGCCTGCATCGTATTCACACAAATCAGATGTCCGGCCTGTGTCTGCGTCAGTTCCCAGTTGTGCGGGTACTTGCGCTTTGCATTGGCGGATTCGGAATACCAGACGGTATCACCCGGCGTGGCACAGCCTGTCATTGCGCCGGTATTGGCACAATGAATGGTGATGGTGCGCCCGTCCTGCGTGATAATATCCGCCAGAAAACGTTTGTAACGCTGCACCAGTGTGCCCGCCTGTAACGGGGGATGAAATTCCATCGTAACTCCTGTCAATGTGACTGCACTTTTCAGGGGGCGGCAATGCTACAATGTTGCGCGTCGAAAGTTAAGCAGATAATGATGAGGTTTTTGTGACATATTCCCCCGTTTGTAACATTTATCCGGCACTCAGTACGGCCCTGAAAAGTGCCCCGCAGGTGTTGTTACAGGCTCCGACCGGCAGCGGGAAATCCACTATTCTGCCGTTGCTGATGCTGAAAGACGAATCTGTCACCGGACGGATTATCATGCTGGAGCCCCGCCGCATCGCGGCCCGCAGCGTGGCGCACCGGCTGGCATCGCAGCTCGGGGAGCGTCCGGGGGAAACCGTGGGTTACCGGATGCGCGGTGAAACCCGGGTCAGCGCAGCCACCCGGTTTGAGGTTGTTACAGAGGGAATTCTGGTCAGAATGTTACAGCAGGATCCGGAATTATCCGAAGTAAGTATCATTATTCTGGATGAATTCCATGAACGGAATTTACAGGCTGATCTCGCTCTTGCGCTGCTGCTGGATGTCCAGTCCTCACTGCGTGATGATCTGCGTCTGCTGGTGATGTCCGCGACCTTAGATAATGAACAGCTGCTGTCCCTGCTGCCGCAGGCGGAGGTGATCACGGCGGAGGGACGGGCTTTCCCGGTGGAGAGACGGTATCAGCCGCTCAGTGCGCATCAGCCTTTTATCAGTGAGGTGGCCCGGGCGGTGTTGCAGCTGTATCAGCAGGAGGAAGGCTCTGTGCTGGTGTTTCTGCCGGGACAGGCGGAAATTTGCCGGTTACAGGAACAACTGACCGGTAAAACGGATGCGGATACCCTTATCTGCCCGTTGTACGGCGCACTTTCCCTGAAAGAACAGCAGCAGGCGATTGAACCGCCGCCGCCCGGTATGCGCAAAATCGTGCTGGCGACCAATATTGCCGAAACCAGTCTGACGATTGAAGGTGTGACACTGGTTGTGGACAGCGGCCTGGAAAAAACCGCGCAGTTTGATCCGCGCAGCGGACTGACCCGCCTGGTGCGCAGCCGCATCAGCCGCTCATCGATGACACAGCGTGCCGGTCGCGCCGGACGTCTGGCGCCGGGGATCTGTCTGCATCTGTGCGGACAGGCGGAAGCCGAACGCGCTGCGGCTCACAGTGAGCCTGAAATCTGTCACAGTGACCTGGCCGGGCTGGTGCTGAACCTGGCGCAATGGGGCTGCCGTGAGGTCTCACAGCTTGCCTGGCTTGATACCCCGCCTGCTGTGGCGGTACAGGTGGCGAAAAAACTACTGACAGAAATGGGCTGTCTTCTGCCTGACGGCGGACTGACCGCCAAAGGTGAGGCAATGACCGCCTCCGGGACAGAGCCGCGCCTCTCTGCGTTGTGGCTTTATACCCTTAATGAAGAACCGGCACAGATATACTATGCCGCCCGGCTGATTGCCGCGCTGGAAGAGCCTTCCCGCGAGGGTAACGGCAATCTGCTGCATGATCTGACACATCCGTCCGCCCGGTGGGATAAGCGGGCGCACCAGCTGTTGCAGGCTGCCGGTCTGCCGGTCAGAAAACCGTCTCATGATCCGGACAGCGGCTGGCTGTGCCGCACCTTATTACAGGGCTTTCCGGACAGAATCGCCGGTAACCGCGGGCGCTCCGGTGCGTTTCTGCTGGCAAACGGCACCGGCGCGGTTACGGATGAAAGTAGTCCGCTGGGCAATGAATCCGGGCTTATCGCCCCGCTGATCCTGCAAAATGATCAGCAGGCCAATGCGCGGATCCTGAAAGCGGTGCCGTTTGAATTATCACAACTGACAGAAATGGCGCCGCACCTGCTGAAAACCGAAAACCGCCTGACCCGTGATGAAAACAAAGGCAGCTGGCAGGCGTGGCAGGCAGTCACCTGCGGGCAGCTGATTATTGAGCGGAAACCACTGGCGGCGCCGTCTGATGAGGTTGTCCGCGACGCGCTGCTCAGTTGGATCCGCGAACAGGGTTTGTCTGTTCTGCCGCTGAATGAAGCCTGTGAGCAGTTACTTATCCGCCAGCAACTGGCAAATGCTCTGTTTCCGGAACAGCCGCTGCCGGCGGCGGATAATGATACACTGCTCGCCGGGCTGGAATCCTGGCTGTCGCCGTATCTGACCGGTGTGCGCAATCAGCAGCAGCTGGCAAAGCTGGATTTATACGGTGCGCTGCGTCAGCGGATGGACTGGTCGCAGCAGCAATGGCTTGATGCACAATTCCCGCGTCATTTTGAAGTACCCACCGGCACCCGGATCCCTGTAGAATATGCGGCGGATAAACCGCCGGTGATGGCAGTCCGCATTCAGGAGATGTATGGTGTGCGTGAAACGCCGGTGGTGGCGCAGGGACGGCTGCCGGTGACGGTCAGCCTGTTATCGCCCGCACACCGCCCGATACAGGTGACGGCCGACCTGAAAGCCTTCTGGGGCGGGAGCTACCGGGAGGTGCAGAAAGAGATGAAAGGGCGCTATCCCAAACATTTCTGGCCGGACGATCCGGCAAATGCACAGCCGACAAAGCGTGTAAAAAAGTTTATGTAAATGCAAAGATAGTCTTTGTTTAACGGATTTTTACTGTGTCTGTTGCCGGAATCGGCGACAATAGCAACTGATGAAATAACCGCCTGTCCCGCCCGGCACATGATTGTGCGGCAGACAGACTGACGGGAGAGACCATGTCTGATTTTGATCGTGAACCCACCGGCCGCAGGGGCAGCAAGGCTTCTGCCGGTAAAAAAAGAGGGCGCTCAGACCGCCGTCGCCGCCGGGATGAGGATTATGACGATGATATTGAATACGATGATGAATTCGGTGATGACGAACCGGATGATGATGATTATGACGATGAAGAGGATAGTCCGCGCATGAGTAAAAAAGGGCGTAAAAACAAGCCGCCCAAACGGCGCTGGCGCTGGTTCTGGTTCCTGGTCAAACTCGGCATTGTGATGGCTGTTCTGCTGGGGATCTACGGCGTTTATCTGGCCGGAAAAATCAGTGATCGCCTGGACGGTAAAGTCTGGGATCTGCCTGCCGCGGTTTACGGACGCACTGTAAACCTCGAACCGGGTATGGATTACAGCCTGAATGAGATGGTGAAACTGCTTGAAGGCATGCAGTACCGCAAAGTCACCAAAATCACCCGTGCCGGTGAATTTTCCGTGACCGGTAATACTATTCAGATGCTGCGCCGCCCGTTTGATTTCCCGGACAGTAAAGAAGGGCAGATTAACGCCCGTCTGACTTTCGGCAGCAGCGGACTGGAAAAAATTGAAAACGTGGATAACGGCCGTGAATTTGGTTTCTTCCGCCTCGATCCGAAACTGATCACTATGCTGCAATCCGCAAATGGTGAGCAGCGCCTGTTCCTGGCCCGCAGCGGCTTCCCGGATGAACTGGTCAAAGCCCTTCTGGTGACCGAAGACCGCAATTTCTATGAGCATGACGGTATCAGCATCACCTCCATCGGGCGTGCCCTTCTGGCAAACCTGACGGCGGGACGCGCGGTTCAGGGCGGCAGTACCCTGACACAGCAGCTGGTGAAAAACCTGTTCTTATCCAACGAACGGACACTGGTGCGTAAAGCCAATGAAGCCTATATGGCGCTCATTATGGATTACCGCTACGACAAAGACCGCATTCTGGAACTGTATCTCAATGAAGTGTACCTGGGGCAGAGCGGGGATGAGCAAATCCGCGGCTTCCCGCTGGCGAGCCTCTATTACTTCGGCCGTCCGGTGGATGAGCTGAGCCTCGACCAGGTGGCACTGCTGGTGGGGATGGTAAAAGGCGCGTCGGTCTATAACCCGTGGCGTAACCCGAAAAATGCCCTTGAGCGCCGTAACGTGGTGCTGAAACTCCTGCAAACCCAGGGCGGTGTGATCGATCAGGAAATGTATGACGTCCTGAGTGCACGTCCGCTGGGTGTGAAAGAGAAAAGCGGCGTGATCACCCCGCAGCCTGCGTTTATGCAACTGGTCCGTCAGGAACTGCGCGAGAAGCTCGGCGATAAAGTGGATGATCTGTCCGGCGTGAAAATCTTCACCACGCTGGATCCGGTCTCACAGGATGCGGCTGAAAATGCCGTTGAGGAAGGCGTGAAAGCCATCCGTGCGGAACGTAAAAAACCGGAGCTGGAAGGGGCGATGGTGGTGGTTGACCGCATCAGCGGGGAAGTCCGCGCGATGGTCGGCGGCTCCCAGCCGCAGTTTGCCGGGTTTAACCGTGCGATGGCAGCGGAGCGCTCTATCGGCTCGCTGGCAAAACCGATGACTTATCTCACCGCGCTTGGTATTCCGGACACTTATCGTCTGAACACCTGGCTGGACGACCAGCCGCTGACCATTAATGTTCCGGGTGGCGGCGGTACCTGGTCACCGCGTAACGACAGCAAAACCTTCAGCGGCCGTGTGATGCTGGTGGATGCGCTGGCGCGCTCTATCAACGTACCGACGGTTAACCTCGGTATGGCGGTCGGCCTGGATGCGGTGGCGGATACCTTTGTTCGTCTCGGCGCACCGGCGAAAAATATCCAGAAAGTCCCGGCGATGCTGCTCGGCGCGGTAAACCTGACACCATTGCAGGTCTCTCAGCTGTTCCAGACCATCGGCAGCGGCGGTAACCGCGCAACACTGTCCGCACTGCGCTCGGTGATTGCGGAAGACGGCGCGGTGATTTATCAGAGCTTCCCGCAGGCACAGCGCGCTGTGGCCCCGCAGGCAGCTTATATGACACTGTACGGCATGCAGCAGGTGGTGGAACGCGGTACTGCGGCCCGTCGTCTGGGATCGAAATTCGGTAAATATCATCTGGCCGGGAAGACCGGGACTACCAACCTGATGCGTGACAGCTGGTTTGTCGGTATCGACGGCAAAGAAGTCACCGTCTCCTGGATGGGGCTGGATGATAACAGCCCGTCCGGCCTGTACGGCGGCTCCGGCGCGCTGGTGCTTTACGGACGTTATCTGGACAATCAGCCGCCGCTGGCACTGAACCTCACACCGCCGGAAGATATCGCAGAGATGTCGGTCAATGCGGACGGCAATTTTGTCTGCAACGGCGTGGGTGTCACCCGGACATTACCGGTCTGGACAACGGACGCACAGGCGCTGTGCGGCCAGCAGGCCCCGGCTCAGCAGCAGGGCGAAGAAGCCCCCGGCTGGCTGAAAGAGATGTTTGAACAGTAATCCCTGTTCTGTGAGAAGCACTGAAAACCCGCCGCAAGGCGGGTTTTGTTTTAGGGGATATGCCTCATTGTTGCATGATGAGTAACACCATGATACTGTGTTACATGTCAGGCAACAGAAGCTGAAATGATGATCAAATCATTCAAACACAAAGGGCTTAAGCAACTTTTTGAAAACGGTATTATTTCAGGGATTCCGGCTCAGGATGCTGTCAGAATTAATGATCGTTTGCAGGCTATTGATTCTGCAACCATGATTGAAGACTTAAATATTCATATTTATAAATTACATCCCCTGCGGGGAGATCGGGTGGGTATCTGGTCAATAACAGTGAGAGCCAACTGGCGTATTACATTTGAATTCAGAAATGGCGATGCGTATATTTTAAATTTGGAGGATTATCACTGATGAAACAGGCTATTGTTTCGCATCCCGGTACAATCGTAGCCAATATACTGACTGATCTGGGTGTGGGAGTTCGTCAGTTTGCCGGAAATATCGGGGTAACACCGGCAACGGTTTCCCGGTTATTATCGGGGAAAACAGCCCTGACACCGGCCCTGGCAATCCGGATAGCAGCAGCATTAGGCAGTAACCCGGCATTCTGGCTGCGCTTACAGGCAAACTATGATTTGCACCGCCTGGAAAAGGAAATCGATATTTCGGGGATCACGCTGTACGGTGCTTCTGAAGAAGATGTATGGCTTAATGAGCTGCCGGATGAACGCATGGAATCACCTGAATTTGAAAAGAAATAGCACTGGTCGGTCATAAAGTGATCCCATAGAGTCGGACGAGAAAAACAGTAAGAAAACACAACAGGCGCTGATAATGCCTGATAGTGAACAGTTAATTCGTCACGAAACAGATAAATCAGAATAAAGCCAGTGTGTACGGCTGAAATGTGCCAGAAGCGGAAGTTGCGATTGTACTTTGATCCAACAGTGAGCACTCGATAGAAGTCTATTCCACCTAGTTTCCCCAGGAGCCTGCATATATCGCGTTTTGCATGATTATCGGTTAACCTAATGTCATCTACCTGTTCGAGAGAAGTTGGGCCATGCAGGGGCTATAGCTGTAATTTTTGTATCTGAAGAATATGAACCAAAATATATACTTATTAAGATGAAAATTTAACTTCAACGGAAAAACATGAATATATGCAAATGTTTTAAATGTGATACCTGTGAAACGTTAATTGATTGCAGAATTGGGATGTCTAACAGGGACATTCAGCCTTTTCAGTTTGCCTGCCCAGAGTGTGAAGAACGCATCACTTTTACAATCGGCTCTGAGAAAGACGATCTCACGGGCGCATCAGATATAATTGATTTTGAAGCACCATTCACAGGTGAGAATCATTTCGTTGAGTTACACCTTGATTTCCCTGTTTATTTTTGTAAGTACACGCAGGGAATGACGACTTTTTTTCGTGCAATGAGTGAAATTGGTAGAAATGAATTTGGTCATTTAGCTCAACGCCTTGATATGTTGAATCGCCTCTATCCATTGCAAAGGGAGTTAGAGAGAGTTATTACTCAATACAAAAAAGGTAATATAAATAACTTTGAAAAAGTGTGTGCGAAGTTACCTATGGAAAAGCTGAGAAGTCATAAAAAAGAAGACGTTTTAGCATCCTTGTACACAGCAACATCGATTATGTCATCGCCTTTTACAATCCATGAGCAAAACGAAGAATTGTCCAAAGGTTTTACCCTTTTATATCAACATCTTCACGGGAAGCATAAAAAGAACGTCATCAGCTTTGTTGAGGAAATTATTAATAATAAATTTCTAAAAAACCTACATTTTGATTGTCTTGGCTTATACCCACGCCTTATTGAACTTGAATTACCATTACGACCAGCCCTCTTTTATGATTACATTGAGGTAGAGAAATACCGACCAGTTCCCGCTCGCGTATCAACGGCTTACTTTGACACATGCAATAATTACTACAAAGACTTGGCAGAGGTTTTCGCCCGTCAGTTAACGCTTCTTGCAGGCCTGAATAATTTACTAAAACGAGGTGATCACAATGAATTTGAAGCGACATTAAAGTTGAACAAGAAGAACGAATTTCGTAAAGAATTATCCTCTCTGAATAAATTTGCTGATGTGGATTTAGGCCAGAAAATTCAGTATATCGACGATTGCTTTTATACAATTAATATAACAGCCATCGATAATAGGCTCAGGAACGGTATTGCACACTATAAATACGAATATAAAGAATCAACGCAAGTCATTACCTATTACCCTGCTAAAGAAGGTATGGAACGTACTAAGTCGGAAGATATTACTTTTATGGAGTTTCTGCGTAAAACTCTGCTGCTATTCCGTGAAGTTCACAGCCTGAATCATCTCATCAAGGCTACACTCTACTACATTGTCCTGATCCTGAAAAAAGACGTGTAGCAATTTGGTATAACTCCGGTAGCGGATAATTTCCCTAATCAGGTTTTGCGCCTGCGGAGTTTTCTTGTTGCTTTTGACAGAGTTCTATTCTGCAGGTTTATAAAACAATTGCCATTCCGGATAACAAGCCGATGTCCGATGTTCTCTCTTTCGGGATAACAGCCATAATTAAATCTCTACATCATAGGAGATTTAATTATGTCTAAGTCACCGTGGAATAAAAATCGTATCATTGGGCAAAAACGACCGCTTAAAATATCTCATATCTGGGGAATCCGTATTAGACTGGAATTAGAAGGGAAAATTCGCAACTTAGCTTTGTTTAATTTAGCCTTGGATAGTAAACTTCGAGGCTGTGATCTCGTTAAATTGAAGGTATCAGATGTTGCATATGGCAGTTCAGTCTCCAGCAGAGCAACAGTGTTACAACAAAAGACTGGTAGTCCTGTCCAATTTGAGCTGACTAAAGGAACTAGAGATTCAGTTGCTGCATGGATAAGAATAGCTCACTTGCATAGTGCAGACTATATTTTCCAATCCCGAGTAGGTTCTGCTCAACATATCTCTACCAGACAATACAACCGTATTTTTCATGGTTGGATTGAAAAGCTAGGCCTTGATAATTCGTTGTACAGCACGCATTCTATGCGCAGAACTAAGCCATACCTGATCTACCAGAAAACAAAGAATCTTCGTGTAATTCAGTTATTACTAGGACATAAAAAACTGGAAAGCACGGTTCGTTACCTTGGCATTGAAGTCGATGATGCATTGGAGATTTCTGAGTCAATTGAAGTATAAATCTATCAGGGCTGTTTATCAGCCCTGTGCCAGAAGCTGAAATTGACGTATGATAATTAACTATATGCAGTCTATGATTTTTTCAAACATCTCACGCTAGACTTTTCAAATAAGAGGAAATATGTTAACTGTATTTAATTGCGGACAAGGTGATGCTATAAAGCTTGAAAGTGACTGTTGCGTTTTTAATTCAGGAAAGCCACTTTATATTGACTTGGGACCGTCAAGTTTCACATGTCCTATTAATTCGCCAGTAATAGACCTTCTTATAACACATTCCCACGATGACCATATATGCGGGAAGTTCAATAACAATAACTTTATTGTAGATACACTTTATATCCCTGCTTACTTTCCAGAAATATATAAAATATTGAAAAAATTATTGAGAGGTCAGTTTGTTAAAATACCAACAGCATTCCAGCGTGTTGAGTTATTGTATGAAGGTTCTACATTTGGAGGGTGTAGACATATGGAAGTATTGAATCCACCGTTGGATCCGAATGATATTTTTAGCAAAAAAAACAACTTTGAATTTTCACTGCAAGAGGTTGAATTATTTTTAGAACAAAATGGAACAAGTGTGAATGACATTATCAATCAGGACACTCCGTTTAACAATATAACCTATCCTGAAGGATATTCTGGAAGAATTTTCGTAACAATAGCAGTTAGCATGATAAAACAATTAACACGCAATGGTAATGTCACAATAGAAAAAGCAATTAAGAGATTTCTCGAGTTTGATGCAAATAAAATCAGTGTGGTATTTAAATATCATGAAAAAATTTCAGGGTTGGTATATTTAATGACTGGTGATGCAGATCGCTCTGTTTTTAATCGCTTAATCAAAAAAAATTGTTGTTTAAAATCAGATATTTTAAAAGTCCCTCATCATGGAAGTATAAAAAACTTAAGCAAAAGCATTTTATCTAAAATTTCACCAAGCGTGGCTATTATCTCTCATAACAATGGAAAATTTGGCAAAGCTAAAGATACTCATCCTAACACTGGAGTAATAGATATGTTAAAAAAATCAGGTTCGGCAGTGTATTATACTAACGATGTAATTAAAAATGGGGTTTTAACCGAGAGTGCCCACTCTGGGAAAATAGTAAATGCTGCTACAGTTATTATATAAGGTATTAACAGAGTGTCCGCTCTTCGCTCATAACAGACCTGATAACCACCCGGCCTGTCCTCTGCGAGCCAACAGCTGGCGTTAAGCGTAAGTTGACGGATCATACTCCCACTGTGATTCGTCACTGTAAATCGTACCTTCATCATCCATCACGCGGGCATTAAGGTGCTTTGCAACCTGCAACATCTTTCTGTACAGGTATGTATCAGGCCATTTGGTATAAATATTACCTTCGCTCCAGTCAAGCCATGAATCTTCGTACAACGGGTGACCTGACCACAAGGCGTGGTAATCGCCGTTTATAATATATCTGTTTAATTCATTATCGTTATTAATGTAGTTAAGCCATTCATCAGCGGTTATTTGCGCATCTTCATTTTCTGCCCAAAATTCAGCTCTCGTTATGTGAAATTCAACACCCATAGCATCTCCCTAACGCTGGTACAGACTTCACCAGACCAATAATTATTCCCAACCAGCAAACCCCGTCACCATTCCGGACAGAAATTAAACCATAAAAAAACTGCGCCGCATTTGTTGTTTTGAACGTTTGCGGCGCAGCTCACAGTTAAAAGCCGGTGAAGATTACTTCTCCTGCTTCGCTTCCTCAGCAGCTTCTTCGGCTTCCACTTCTTCATACCAGCGCGGGTGATGTTTCTTCGCCCAGCGGCGGCTGACTTTGCCTTCCACCATGCCTTTGATGGATCCTTTCACCCAGAAGGCCATATACATATGGATCAGGATGGCGTGGATCAGGACGATAGCCGCTGTTGCGTGGATCAGCAGACTCCAGCGGATCATCCACATCGGGAAGTAGTGCGCAAAGTACGGACGCCAGATGATGATCCCGGTGGCCAGCAGCACAAAGATCATGCTCATAATGCTCCAGAACATCATTTTTTGTCCGGCGTTGTATTTACCGACACGCGCCACATGGTGCTCATTGCCTTTCAGCACTTCGATAATGTTTTTAATCCACGGCAGATCTTCTCTGTCCGGGATGTTGTGCTTAACGAAGCGGAAAAACATAAACATCAGCACGACGAAAATCAGCACACCAAAGAACGGGTGCAGAATACGCCCCATTGCCGGTGTCCCGAAGGTTTCCGTCAGCCATTGCAGTGTCGGGAAGAACAGCGCAATACCGGATAAGGAGACCAGGAAAAAGCAGATCACCACTGTCCAGTGACAGGCACGATCAATAAATTTCGTGCGGACGATCATTTTGCTTTTCTTACTCATGGTGAGTTTCCTCCTCTTCCTCATCGTCGGTCTCTTTGTTCGGACCGATCCCCACATAGTGGAATACCAGTCCGGCAAAGGTGGCGATAAACCCGATAGCCGACAGCGGTTTCAGTACCCCTTTCCAGAGATCAATCGGTGTATCAATCTGCGGATCTTTCGGCAGCCCGTGATAGAGCTCCGGATTGTCCGCGTGCTGCAGCACATACATCACATGTGTGCCGCCGACACCGTCCGGATTGTAAACCCCGGCATTGGCAAAGCCGCGTTTTTTCAGCTTCTGTACGCGCTCATCCGCCACTTCCAGCATGTCTTTTTTGGTACCGAAATGGATAGCACCGGTCGGACAGGTTTTCACACAGGCAGGCTCCTGGCCCACGCTGACCCGGTCAACACAGAGTGTGCATTTGTACACCCGGTTATCTTTCGGATTCAGACGCGGAATATTGAACGGGCAACCCGCGATACAGTAGCCGCAGCCGATGCAGTGTTCTGACTGGAAATCAACAATACCGTTGGCATACTGAATAATCGCACCGGCAGACGGGCAGGCTTTCAGGCAGCCCGGATCCGAACAGTGCATGCAGCCGTCCTTGCGGATCAGCCACTCCAGTTTGCCGTTCTCTTTGGTCTCGCTGAACCGCATGACAGTCCAGGATTTGGCGCTGAGATCAGTCGGGTTATCATAAACCCCGGTACAGAACCCGACCTCATCACGGATGTCATTCCATTCGGAACAGGCCACCTGACAGGCTTTACAGCCGATACAGGTGGACACATCGATCAGCTTGGCGACTTCAAACTTGTCGTCACGGGCCTGAGGAGGCGGCGTTATGCTGTTGGTCGCAGAACGTTTGATAATGTCTTGAGATTGCATGGACATAATTCCTCCTTACGCCTTCTCGATGTTGACTAAGAACGCTTTGAATTCAGGCGTTTGCGAGTTGGCGTCACCGACTCCCGGCGTCAGTGTGTTGGTGATAAAGCCTTTTTGGGCGGCACCCTCAAAACCCCAGTGGATAGGGATCCCGACAGTTTCGACCGGCTTACCGTCCACCATCAGTGTCTGCAGACGCGGCGTGACCACAGCAACCGCGCGGATAAAGCCGCGTTTACTGCTGACTCTCACTTTATCGCCGCTGCTGATCCCTTTGGCTGCGCCAAGGGTTTCACTGATTTCCACAAACTGTTCCGGTTGTGCGATAGCATTGAGCCGCGCATGTTTGGTCCAGGTATGGAAATGCTCTGTCAGGCGATAGGTTGTGCCCACATACGGGAATTCCGTGTGACTGCCCAGACGGTTTTTGTCGTCCTCAAAGATACGGGCGGCCGGGTTGGAAACGACTTCCGGATGCAGCGGGTTGGTACCAATCGGCGTTTCAAACGGCTCATAGTGTTCAGGGAACGGTCCTTCCGCCATTTTATCGATAGCAAACAGACGGCCTAAACCCTCCGGCTGCATGATAAACGGCCCGGTACCGGCTTCCGGCGCAGAGGCGTTGAAGTCCGGGATATCGTTACCGACCCACTTCTTGCCGTTCCACTCGATAAGCACGCGGTTTTTATCCCACGGTTTACCCTGCGGATCGGCTGAGGCGCGGTTATAAATAACACGGCGGTTCAGCGGCCATGCCCAGGCCCAGCCGAGGGTGTTACCGATGCCGGACGGGTCACTGTTATCCCGTTTAGCCATCTGGTTGCCCTGTTCTGTCCAGCAGCCGGTGTAGATCCAGCAGGAGGACGCAGTTGAACCGTCATCACGCAGCAGCGCAAAGGAGCTGAGCAGTTCACCTTTTTTCGCCTGTAAATTGCCGTTGGCGTCATACAGATCTTCAAGGGCCACGCCGTTGTTCTCTTTGGCGACTTCGTCGGATTCCGGATTGAACGGCTGCTTGTAATCCCAGGACATTTTCATCAGTTGATCAACACCCTGACCGCCTTCCTGCTGATACAGTTCGCGCATTTTCCACAGAATACCGGCAAGGATCTGACCATCGGTGCGGGCTTCCCCCGGGGCATCCGCTGCTTTCCAGTGCCATTGTAACCAGCGGCCGGAGTTGGCAATCGAGCCGTCTTCTTCCGCGAAACAGGTGGACGGCAGACGGAACACTTCGGTCTGAATGGATGCCGGATCCACATCATTCATATCACCGTGGTTCTGCCAGAAACTTGCGGTTTCGGTGCTCAGCGGATCAACGGTTACCAGGTATTTCAGTTTGCTCAGGCAACTGACCACTTTGTTTTTGTCCGGGAAAGACGCGACCGGGTTAAAGCCCTGACAGATATAGCCGTTGATTTCGCCTTTGTTCATCATGTCGAAATACTTCAGCACGTCATAAGCCTGATCCCATTTCGGCAGCCAGTCATAGCCCCACTGGTTCTCTTTGGTTGCTTCATCGCCGTAGAAGGATTTCATCAGGCTGACGAAGAATTTCGGATAGTTGCTCCAGTAGTTGACCTGGCCCGGCAGCGTGGCTTTCGGCGTATTGGCTTTCAGATAGCTGTCGATATCGGTCTGTTTCTCAGACGGCAGGGTCAGATAACCCGGCAGGCTGGTGGAGAGCAGCCCCAGGTCTGTCAGACCCTGAATGTTGGAGTGACCGCGCAGGGCATTCACACCGCCGCCTGCCACACCCATGTTGCCGAGCAGCAGCTGAATCATTGCCATAGTACGGATGTTCTGTGCGCCGACGGTATGCTGTGTCCAGCCGAGGGCATACAGGAAGGTTGCCGCACGGTTGGCCGGGCTGGTGGAGGCCAGGATCTCACAGACTTTGAGGAAATCCGCCTGTGGCGTACCGCAGATTTTTTCCACCATCTCCGGCGTATAACGGCTGACGTGTTCTTTCAGCTTATTCCACACACACTGCGGATGTTGCAGAGTGTCGTCACGCAGCGCATAGCCGTCTTCACCGAACTGGTAATTCCAGGTGGTTTTGTCGTAACGGCGTTTTTCAGCGTCATAGCCGCTGAATAAACCGTCTTTGAATGTGTAATCCTCACGGACCAGTAACGGCGCATTGGTGTAATGACGCACATATTCGTCGTGGAATTTCCCGTTTTCCATCAGGTACAGGATTACGCCGGAAAGGAACGTAATGTCGGTCCCGGAACGGATAGGGATATAGTGATCCGCCACGGATGCGGTCCGCGTAAAGCGCGGATCGATAACAATCAGTGTGGCATCGTTGTTATTTTTTGCTTCCATCGCCCAGCGGAATCCGACAGGATGTGCTTCCGCAGCATTCCCGCCCATTACCACAACGACGTTGGCGTTTTTGATATCAACCCAGTGGTTGGTCATGGCACCGCGACCAAATGTCGGAGCAAGACTTGCTACCGTTGGTCCGTGTCAGACACGCGCCTGGTTATCGACTGCCAGCATCCCGAGGGAACGGGTAAACTTCTGGGTTAACATCCCGGTTTCGTTGCTGGCGGCGGAGGCACAGAGCATCCCGGTGGTCAGCCAGCGGTTTACCGTGGTGCCTTCGCTGTTTTTCTCAATGAAGTTGGCATCACGGTCGGCTTTCATCAGACGGGCGATACGCTCAAAAGCGTCATCCCAGCTGATGCGCTGCCATTTATCCGAGCCCGGCGCGCGGTACTGCGGATAACGCAGACGGCTCTCACTGTGAATATAATCGAGCAGACCGGCACCTTTCGGGCATAACGCCCCGCGGTTGACCGGATGATCAGGGTCGCCCTCGACGTGGAAAATAGCTGATTTGGCATTCATGGCACCATCGCCCATGCTGTAAATCAGTAATCCGCATCCGACGGAGCAGTAGGTACAGGTGTTACGGGTCTCTTTTGAACGGAGTAATTTGTATTCCCGGACATTAGACATTGCTACTGACGGCATAAAGCCTAAAGCGGCGGCAGTTGTTCCGGCGAGACCGCCGGCACAAACCTTAAAGAACTGTCTGCGGCTGAAATTCATCGCATCCTCTTTTTTATTTATTTGTAAAAAATCGTGAGGAGAATATCAGCAAAGGTTGAATTTATATTGCCTGAAATCAATGAAAGTGAATTTTGATGTTTAATAATTATTAATTGGGGTTTTTAGTGTTTTGTAAATAATCACAAAGTGGTAGGGGAAATGAAGGATATTGATTCAGATCAATTAAAAAAATAAGCGTCCGGAGAAAAAAGAAAAATAAGTCAAATTTCACCGGCGGCACATAATAAGATTATATTTGTTAAAAAACAATTTAAAAATGGCGGATATCCGAATCATCATTTTTAAAATGGGAAGGGGATTGCCCCATCTGTTTTTTAAACATAATTGAGAATGCCCCCGCACTGTTGTAACCCAGCTCATACGCCACTTCGGTAATCGATTTTCCGGACAGAATATGAGACAGCGAGTTCAGAAGACACGCCTGCTGCCGCCATTCTGAAAATGACATCCCGGTCTGGGTGCGGAAAAAACGGCTGAAAGAGCGCTCGCTTTTGTGCAGCTGTTCCGCCCATTCCCCCGGCTGTGAGGTGATAACCGGTTTGCGCATAAACTCACGGCACAGACGACCGAGCTTCTCATCACGCGGGATCGGTGCGAAAAACGGCAGCGGGGGCATACGCGCCAGCTCGCAGAGGATCAGCTGCATCAGCACACCGTCACGCCCCTGAATATCATATTCCGCCGGGATATCCACCGCCTCCAGCAGCAGCTGGCGCAGCAGCGGGGAGACACTCACCACCTCACAACTGACGGCGTGACGAGGCTTTGCCGCCGGTTCAATATACAGACTGCGGGTACTGACATTCAGCATCCGGGTTTCATGAGCGACCTGTTCCGGGATCCATACACCACAGGATGGCGGGATCACCCACTCACCGTCTGCGGTACTGACTTCAATCAGCCCGGTGGCCGGATATAAAAACTGTGCCCGGCGGTGGGCGTGGTATTCCAGCAGGGTATCGGGCAGATAATCAGTGCCGAGCGCAATGACATCCCGCGCGATATTATCCACGCTTTTTAACGGAATATTTCTCATGAGTACCGTGCTCCGTATCTGACTGAAGGAAAAACCGGCGGGTGTTATATCAGATCCCGCCACCGCAAAACAGGGTTTTTGTGATAATAACAGACCCGGACAGCGTGTTTGTATTTTTACAGTAACAAATAGAAAACGTTCAGTTAACAGTAACGTGAAAGAGGCCGGAATTCAATTGTCGTTGTCTGATTTGCGCATGGCGGCAATATATTAATCCATTACTATTTTGCTGCCGCCATTCTGTTTATACAGATTTTAATTATTTCCGGTTATTAAGCGATTACCGGTGGCGTGAAGTTATTTCCGGTCATTTAAAATTAAATAATATTTATTATTTCCTGATGTTTTAAATACCGCACTCTGTTTCTCACCCGGGGTAAATCCATTATGAGTCATCAATCCGGCCACGATAATGAAAAATCCGGCGCTCCCGGCGAAATAAGCCGCCGCCGCTTTATACAGGTCAGTTCTGTATTATCTGCGGTGCCGTTTCTGGCATCCGAAAGTATTGCATCCGCGCCGGCCGATCCGGCACATATTCCGGTTCATCAGACGGATGACGGCGTGCGCATTGTACCGACCTGCAGCAGTTTTGACTGCGGCGGGAAATGTGATATCCGCGCTCACATCAAAGACGGAAAAGCCATCCGCATCACGACCCGGCCGGATGCGGAACTCAATGAAGAGATGCCGATCATGCGGGCCTGCGTGCGCGGCCGCGGCTACCGGAAATTTATTTATCACCCTGATCGCCTGAAATACCCGATGAAGCGGGTCGGTAAGCGTGGTGAGGGACGTTTTGAACGCATCAGCTGGGAAGAAGCCACCAGCCTGATTGCCGCCGAATGGCAGCGCATCAGTGACAAATACGGTCCGGCATCGCGATTTGTCAGCCTGAGTACCGGCGTGACCGGCGGGATTTTTTCCGGCGCGAATATGCTGCGCCGCCTGTTTAATCTGACCGGCGGATTTCTGGAAAACTACCATTCTGTCAGTAACGGTAACACCATGGCGGCCACGCCCTATACCTACGGCACGGCGGCCAGCGGTAGCACACTCGATACCCTGGAAAATACGCCGCTGGTGATCCTGTGGGGACATAACCCGAACGAAACGATTTTCGGGCACAGTAACCACTATTTCCAGAAGATGAAAAAGAACGGCACCAAATTTATCGTTGTCGATCCGCGCTATTCCGATACCGCCTCTTCGCTGGCGGATCAGTGGATCCCGCTGCTGCCGACCACCGACAACGCCATGATGGATGCGATGATGTATGTCATCGTGACAGAAAATCTGCACGATCAGGCATTTATTGATAAATACACCCTGGGTTTCAGTGAAGATCAGATGCCGGAAGGCGTGGCGGATAATGAATCGCTGGTGGCGTATCTGACCGGTCAGAAAGACGGCGTGGTCAAAACCCCGGAATGGGCGGAGAAAATCACCAAAGTCCCGGCGGACACTATCCGTCAGCTGGCCCGTGAATATGCCGTGACCAAACCGGCGGTGCTGATGCAGGGGTGGGGACCGCAGCGTCATATCTGCGGCGAGCGCAGTGCACGCGGCGCGACGTTGCTGGCAACCATCACCGGTAATGTTGGTGTGCGCGGCGGCTGGGCGGCGGGTTACGGCATGGCGCTGAATCCGGAACTGCGTAAAACCATCGCCGGACCGACGCTGTTTGATAACCCGGTCAAAGCAAAAATCAACATCACCAATTGGGTGCAGGCGTGTGAGGACAAAAGTCTGGTCACGCCGGAGAACGGACTGAAAAATGCAGACAAACTCGACACCGAAATCAAAATGATTTTCTCGATGGCGGGTAACTACATGACCAACCAGAACACCGATATTCTTCATGCCGCAAGCGTGCTGGAGGATGAATCGAAAGTCGAATTTATCGTCTGCAGTGACCTCTATCTCACCCCGAGTGCGAAATATGCCGATCTGCTGCTGCCGGAAACCAGTTTTCTGGAACGCTGGAATATCGGCGGCACCTGGAGTTACGGCGATTATCTGATCCTGTCCGAAAAAGCCATTGAGCCGGAATTTGAACGGCGCACTGACTATGACTGGCTGTGCGAAGTGGCGGAAAAACTGGGTGTCCGTGATGCTTTCACCGAAGGCCATGAAACAGATCGCGACTGGATAGAGTTTCTCGTCAATGATGCGGCGCAAAAGCGCCCGGAAGATAACATTCCAACCTTTGATGAGCTGCTGGTCAAACGCCGCCATTTATTAACGCATCGTCCGCATACGCAGAATGTCGCGTTTGAGCAGAACATTCAGGATCCGGAAAACAACCCGTTTCCGACCCCGTCCGGTAAAATCGAGATTTTCTCCAAACGCCTGTATGACATGCACAATCCGGAGATCCCGGCGCTGTCTCACTATGTTCCGGCAACAGAGGGGCCGGAAGACAGTCTGACCGTGAAATACCCGTTACAGCTGATCACCTGGAAAGGGCGCAACCGCGCGAACTCTACCCAGTTTGCCAATCCGTGGTTACAGGAAGTGCAGCGCCAGGAGCTGTGGATCAACCCGGCGGATGCGGCTGATCGCGGCATCAGTGACGGTGAGAAAGTGAAAGTGCATAACGATCGCGGTATCACCATGATACCGGTGAAAATCACACCACGCATTATGCCGGGCGTGGTGGCATTACAGGCCGGTGCCTGGTGGCAGCCGGACAGCAACGGCATTGATCAGGGCGGATGTGCCAACGTGCTCACCTCGTCACGCAGTACCGCGCTCGCCCACGGCAACGCGCACCAGACACTATTAGTTGAGGTGGAAAAAGCATGAGCAAATTCATTGTTTATCCGGCAGTCAGTGACAAACAGTTAGGTTTCTATATTGATTCCGCCCGCTGCTCCGGCTGCAAGGCGTGTCAGGTGGCGTGTAAGGACAAAAATAATCTTGATGTCGGCCGCCGCTTCCGCCGCGTGTATGAAATGACCGGCGGCGGCTACAGCCGCAATAAAAACGGTGCGCTGATTAATAACGTGTTCGCCTACACACTCTCCATCTCCTGTAACCACTGCAAAGATCCGATCTGCGTGCGCAACTGTCCGACAACTGCAATGCATAAGCGCGAAGGGGACGGCATTGTGATGGTCAATACCGATAAATGTGTCGGCTGCGGTGCCTGTGCGTGGTCGTGTCCGTACGGCGCACCGCAGATGGATCCGGAAACAAAACAGATGTCGAAATGCGATTTCTGTATTGATCTTCAGCAGAAAGGTGAGCAGCCGGTATGTGTCAGCACCTGTCCGCTCGGGGCGATTCAGTTCGGGCCAATTGAGGAACTGCGGGCGAAATACGGCTCACTCGATTACGTGACAGGTTTGCCGGATCCGTCGATCACACATCCGAATCTGGTGATTAATCCGCATCAGGGCGCAAATTTTGATGACATGAACAGTGAGAGAAAAGAAAAATGAATGAGTGGTCACTTTTAATTTTCACTTACATGATGAATGCGGCGGCGGGGCTGTGCGTTATGAGCGGGGTGTTTGCCGTGCATCTCAGCCGCCGCCTCCCGGCGGACAGCTTTAAGCGCTTTATGATGCTGACAATTTTTATTATCTGCGCCATTGCGGGGGCGGGCTCAGTTGCATCAATTACCCACCTCGGTGTGCCGCTCAATGCCCCGAATGCCATTAATAATGTGTTCAGCGCCTGGCTCAGCCGGGAAGTGGTGGTAACGGCGGCGTTTGTCGGCGCACTCGGTGTCAGTTTTCTCTGGCTGTGGAAGACAGGAAAATTCTCTTTCCTGTTATACGGCGGGGCAATGGCTATCGGGCTGGCGGATATTTTTTGTATGGCATCGATTTACCGTTACACCTCGATTCTGACCTGGAATGACATCAACACCTACCTGATGTTTTACGGCACAACACTGACACTCGGAGCCGTCCTGTTTGTGCTGGTGGTGATGGTGAGCCGGAAAGCCGGACACAGGGCCGGGATTATACTGCCCGCAGACGCACTGTCCTTATCACAGCTGTGGCTGCTGTGGGGAGTGATGGCGGTAAGTCTGATCGGACGCCTGCTGTATCAGCCGTTTTATGCGCATTACCTGACCCGCACGCAACTGACACACAAATCAGTCACATTCCCGCTGTCACCCATTGAAGCGTATGACAGTATTGCCGGGCTGCGGATTGGTGTCTGGATTGCGGCGGTGATTGGTGTGGCACTCTGCGGTATCTCTCTGGTGCGGGCACAGAAAAAAGCACGCAGCGGTTTACCGGTCTGCGCCGGGTTTATCAGCGGCTGTCTGCTGACCATCGCGGCAGAGTTTATGCTGCGTTATGTGTTCTATTACATTCATATCTGACGGGGGATGTCATGAGTAAAACAGCTCACTATGCGGCCGCGTTTAACGTGCTGGGGATCTGTTATCTGTTCCCGCCGGATGATGACAGCAACCGGGCCGCTATGCGCCTGTTTACCCTGCCGGGATTTGCGCAGCAGTGGCCGTGTGAGGTGGACAATACACTGTGTTCGCAACTGAGCCGCACGGCTGCGGAGGGCACAGAGGTACTGAAATCCGCATGGCAGTCGCTGTTTGCCGGGCCGGGAGCGTTACCGGCTCCGCCCTGGGGCTCAGTGTATCTGGATGCGGAGGGATTACTGCAGGGGGATTCGACCCTTGCGCTGAGCACGTTCTTAAAACAGGAGCGGCTGAAACTGAATACCCCGTATCCGGAACCGGCTGATCATATCGGGCTGATTTTATTCCAGGCAGCGGTACTGGCATCTGAAATGCGGAGCGCGGCGGTGAACACACTGCTCAGTCAGCACCTGATGAACTGGCTGCCGCGTTATGCACAGCGGCTGGATACACACGGACACAGTCCGTTTTACTCCGCACTGACCCGGCTGGCACTTGCCACCGTACAATCATTTATAAAAGCATAATATTCACAGTTATCGGTTTGATTACATTGCCCGTATCTTGTACGCCTCTTTCTCCGGAGGCGTATTTTTTTATCTGTTGTATTACGTATTTCTTTCTAAGCCGGATTCCCGGTTAGCCGTATGTCACTGTTAATTTATCTTTCGGGTGCTATTATTCTTATGATTTTAAAAATGTAAAACTTTTATCATGATGATTGCTTTTAACGGATAAGGAATATTCAAAATGGCATGGAAATACGATGTTGCAACACGGGCATTTTCACTGAACGGCGTGCATCAGTTTTATGCGGAATACGCTGGTGCGGAAGGGTACAAAAATGATTCTGCTTATGAGTGCAGAGCGAATCAGGGACCGCTGCCGCGCGGAACATACACCATCGGCGCACCATTCACCCACAGCACTGCCGGTGCTTATACCCTGAGATTAACCCCCGCAGCAGGTAATGATATGTGCGGACGGGCAGGATTCCTGATCCACGGAGACAGTATCAGTAATCCGGGAACGGCATCCACCGGCTGTATTGTGCTGATAAGATCCCGCAGAAAAGAAATCGTGGACAGTGGTGATACGGAGCTGATTGTCGAATGAAACTGAAATATTTATCGCCGCTGCTGTTATCACTGGTCAGTGCGCCGTTGTTTGCTGCACCGGATATTGTCAGTGAATGCAGCAAACCCGGCCGCTCGGTTGACCGGGAAATGCAGATAGTGATGGAGCATACGCTTCACATTGATATGAAACAGATTGATGAAAGCAAAACCAGAACAGAAATTCTGTCTGCTCAACCGGCCGGGGAATTGCTGATTTCTCAGCTTGCACAGGAAACCTATGATTCCCTGACAGATAAATCCAAAAGCTCACCGGAATCCTATAAGAAACTGTTTTCCGCTAACCCGGCGTATAACCTGGTTTTGCGGATCACGTATGTGAATAAAGATAATAAGAAGAATATCTTTATCGCCTCCGGACTGGCTGACAAAGATGAGTGCTCAGTGCACTTTAACGGCTGGCTGACAGAGCAGCGGGAATTCTGAAGCAGTCATAAACAAAAACGCCCGGACAGATGCCGGGCGTGACTGATTATGCGGGTATTACAGCTCTGAGAAAGCGTAAGCGGCCGCATCAATGGTTTTACGGATATCTTCGTCGCTGTGCGCGACAGACATAAATCCGGCCTCAAAGGCGGATGGTGCCAGGTAAATGCCCTGTTGCAGCATCAGATGGAAGAATTTCTTAAAGCGCTCGACGTCGCAGTTCATCACATCCTGATAGCAGGTGACCGCCGGGGCATCGGTAAAGAACAGGCCGAACATCCCGCCGACATGGTTAACCACAAACGGAATACCCGCTTCACGGGCTTTTTCGCACAGACCGTCTGCCAGCATGTCCGTCAGTTCGGTCAGGCGCTGATGCACACCCGGCTGGGCGATTTCATGTAAGCAGGCAAGACCTGCCGCCATCGCAATCGGGTTACCGGACAGCGTTCCTGCCTGATAAACCGGGCCGGTCGGGGCGAGTTTTTCCATGATTTCACCACGGCCGCCGAAGGCACCCACCGGCATCCCGCCACCGATAATTTTACCCAGACAGGTCAGGTCCGGCTCAACATCATAATGCGCCTGAGCACCGCCCAGTGCGACGCGGAAGCCGGTCATCACTTCATCGATAATCAGCAGCGCACCGAACTCATCACACAGGGCGCGCAGGCCCGGCAGGAAATCCGCTGACGGCGGTATACAGTTCATATTCCCGGCGACCGGCTCGACAATGATACAGGCGATATCGTGCGGATGTTTTTCAAACGCCTCGCGGACAGAGTTCAGATCATTGTAGGTGCAGGTCAGTGTGTGTCTGGCAAAATCTGCCGGTACACCCGGTGAGTTCGGCTGGCCGATGGTCAGTGCGCCGGAACCGGCTTTGACCAGCAGGCAGTCTGCGTGTCCGTGATAGCAGCCTTCAAATTTGATGATTTTATCGCGGGCGGTATAGCCGCGTGCCAGACGAATCGCACTCATCGTGGCTTCGGTACCGGAGTTTACCATGCGCACCATATCCATGGACGGCACCAGTTCGGTGACAAATTTCGCCATTTCCACTTCGTCGGCAGTCGGAGCACCGAAACTCAGCCCTTTTTCCACCGCTTTGATAACGGCGGTGCGGATGGCCGGGTGATTATGCCCCAGCACCATCGGTCCCCAGGAGCCGACATAGTCGATATAGGCTTTGCCGTCGACATCATAAATATAGGCCCCGTTGGCGCGCTCGATAAACAGCGGCGTACCGCCGACACCGTTAAAGGCACGAACCGGTGAGTTCACACCACCCGGGATAAAATGTTGTGCTTCAGTATAGAGATTTTCAGAACGGCTCATGCAGGACTCCTGTCAGTCGGTGAGCGGGAAATTGCGGCTATTGTAAAGGAGAGCGGCGGTGAATCCAACTTATCGCATTATCCTCATGATAACTATATCCTTATTAATCGTATGGGCACTATGCTTTCTGTGTGACGAAACTTGAACGATTGCCGGAGGTGGTGGATAATCAGCAGTAGTGTCCGGAAGCGGTCAGCTTCTGCGTGTGTTTACTGGTCGCGGCCAGTCTGGAGTAATAAATGAGCGATGATTCAGCAATGCCTCTGCAATTTACTGATGCGGCAGCTAAAAAAGTAAAAATCTTAATCGCGGATGAAGAAAATCCGAACCTGCGTCTGCGTGTGTATATCACCGGCGGCGGTTGCAGCGGTTTCCAGTATGGTTTCACGTTTGATGATGCCATCAATGACGGCGACATGACCATCGAAAAAGAAGGCGTGGCGCTGGTGGTTGATCCGATGAGCCTGCAATATCTGGTCGGCGGTTGTGTGGATTATACCGAAGGGCTGGAAGGCTCGCGGTTTATCGTCACCAACCCGAATGCCAAAACAACCTGTGGCTGTGGTTCTTCTTTCAGTATCTGATTTATCCGCAGACAAAAAACGGGCGCCACTTCAAAGCGCCCGTTTTTTTATTCTGCTTTATCTGTGTTATAACGGATAAATAATAACGGTAAACCCCGTTACCGGCTGATGAAAGGAGCAGGAAATGAAACGGAATATATTGACCGGCATGGCGGTTACCTGTGTGTTGTTATTTCCGGTGATATCACAGGCGGAAACCAAAACCACCAAAGTGTATGTATCTGAAGTTGATAATGTACAGTATGCCTCGACGGCCGGTTATATTCTGGTGGATTTTAAAGGCAGAAAAGTACTGGAAAAGCCGGATGAATTCAGTATGTATAATGATAATAAAAGTATGTTTATCGCAGAATACACCCGGTATTCGTTCAGCTCACATTTCCTGGTGGAAGGGGATGTCCGTTATGGCGATTATGATCTTATCCCGGTTCATAATAATTACCGCTACGGAGAGACATTCCGGTTAATGAGCAAAGAAGGGCAACCGCAGGATTTCGTCAGATATAAGATTATTAATCTATGTGACCCGGATGATACCTATACCGGCATGACCGGCGCTAACGGATTAACTGTCAGATTCACCACGGAAAAACCCTGTGATGTCCGGCTGCTGACAGGCAACGATATTGACTGATATATCTCGCCTGCCGCAGCAGTATTATATACAGCGTCCGGTTCAGCGGTTTACCGGCGTAATTTTTTCCGGTGGCAGCGGCATCCCGGCACAATCATCCTCTGTGACGTTCCGTTTATCCGGTACAGAACAGTTTTTATCAGTTACATTACCGTCATCATCATAACTGTAAGTCCAGCCGTGTCTCCGGTTATTACGCTCTGACATCATGTACTTTGTCATGCGTTTGTTCACAAAATAAAATCCGTTACTGAGACCGTCTTTATAATCGCGAAAATAAGTAATATCTCCGTATTTGTTATATTCAACACTCCGGCCGTCTAATTCATTGTTCTTGTAGTGCTCTTTTTTAGTCAGGATATTGTCGGTGTAGTATTCAGCATCACCGTGTTTTTTATCATCTTTATACTGTATTTTATTTCTGACACTGCCGTCTGTATTAAAGGTTATCTGAATACCGTTTTTCATGCCCTGCCGGTAGTCTGTATGTCCGTTTACTTTTCCGTCTCCGCAGTTGTAGTCAGTTTCTTTTCCGTCTTTAAGGCCGTTTTTATATTCAGCGGTTAATTTTATTTTTGCTTTATCTTCGGATTTATTATCGTTCTCATCATAGACAATACAGTATTCAGCCGTAGTACCCGTAAAGGGAGCTGTTACTATCTGATAAAACTGTTCATCCAAAGATGCGAGTGTATTAACGTTAATAGTGTTATCTGATTTCTGATAGTAAATCGGCGGAAAATCATCCGGAGTGAGTTTTTTATTTTCCGGGACGGGAGAGAGATAGTCATTATCATACCACGTTATAGCATAAGGCATTCCCGGCCAGGCATAACGGATAGTCCAGCCATATTGCTTATTACCTTTATAATGCCGGATTTCGGTAATTAAGCCGCTGTGACAATCATAATCAATGGCTTTACCATTCAGTTCTCCGTCGTGAAATTCATAATAATACTCTGCATTATCCGTTATGGTTTTCTGATTATTTTCATTGCGGACACAATATTTTACCGCAGATCCGCTGAAGGTCTGATCGGCACGCTGATAGGCAATATCGTCTTTATAGACGATTTTCTGTGAGGGAACGATATTATTGTCCTCTGCCGGTGAGGCAAATACCGTTCCGGCTGTCAGTAACAGCAGCGGGGACAGAAGAATATTGCATTGTTTCATTTTATATCCTTAAAAAAACAGCATGCCATGTTAATAAACTAAAATAACGGAAAAGCGTGTAAGTATAAATCAGATTTATACCGTAAGAGTATTATGTACCGGAAAACTGAGAGTGATTCCTGTTCCGCTTTCGCCGGTTTGCCGGAAATGTAACAAAATAATGCAGAAAATAATATTTCTGCAGATTTATGTTTTGTGGTCGGCGCTATTCCGGCGGTTTTTTATTTTCAACCGGTTGTGTGTTTTTTCCTGCTTTTATGTTTTGAAATTCCGGTGATTTAACAACGTTTTCTCTTTTTTTGTTTCTGTTTTCCTGCATAAATATAATTGCACAGATAAGCATATCCGTTTAATTACATGACGTGAAAAATAATATTGATCCTGCTCAACATCTTTATATTCCATTCACTTACACTGAAAGTGTAAAAATAATACGACTTTACGGCGCACTATTTTCCGCAGCGTACGTTAAGGAATCTTCCATGATTTACCCGCTGACAGAACAGACTCCGGCCGTACAAAACAACGCTGTATTGCAGCGGTATGTGCTGCGTTATCTGGATATTGAAAAACAGACACAGCAGGCTATCGCGCAGTACGGATTGTCTTTTGAATCGCCGTACCGGCGTCAGGCCGAAACGGACGCACTGCGCCGTGAGGTGAAAGCGCTGGGAGCCGTGTTTGCCAACAACGGCAAAAGCATCCACAGCCGCTGGCTGTCATCTGCCTGTGTGCAGTGCCGCACCGGCGAGGGCAGTTACACCACGTTTTTATCCCTGAAATGTCACCGCGACTGTTATTTCTGTTTCAATCCGAACCAGGAAAATTACGACGGTTTTCAGCATGAGATGCGTGATGCCATTGGTGAGGTGAATGCGATAGCTGAAGAGGGGTATCCGCTCACCCATATTGCCCTGACCGGCGGCGAGCCGTTGTTATTTCGTCAGGAGAGCATCCGCTTTTTTGAAACGGTACAGGCGAAACTGCCCGGCGTTCATACCCGGCTGTATACCGCCGGTGATCCGCTGGATCGCAATACTGCGCTGGCACTGGCGAAAGCCGGTCTGAAAGAGGTGCGTTTCAGTATCAAAATTGATGATCCGCCGGAGAAAATTGAAAAGGTTCTCAGCCGGATAGCGCTGGCTAGGGAGATTTTCCCGGATGTGATGGTGGAAATGCCGGTGATCCCGGGCAGCGAGGAGCAGATGTATGACCTGCTGCTGAAGCTGGATGCTATCGGCGTGGACGGCATCAATCTGCTGGAATTCTGTTTCCCGCTGACCAACAGCCCAGCCTATCAGGAACGGGGCTTTGCCCTGAAAAATCCCCCTTATGAAGTCTATTACAACTACTGGTATGCCGGCGGACTGGCGGTGGCAGACAGTGAGCTGGCCTGTTTGCGGGTGCTGAAATTTGCCCTCGGAAATCAGCTTTCCGTTGGTGTGCATTACTGCTCGCTGGAAAACAAACACACCGGCCAGGTGTATCAGAGCAATGCGTTTCTCAGCGCGGAGCCGTATTACCTGTTTTCTTCCCGTGATTACTTTTTCAAAAGCGCCAAGGTGTTCGGTGAGGACTGTGCTGCCGTCGCGGCAGCGTTGCGTAAGGCGGGTGTCCCGTTCCGGGAGGATCTCCTGCATGGTTTTTTACAATTCAGTCCTGAATCGATTATGCGCCTGACAGACACCCCTGAACTGCCTGTTCTGCTGACATCCCACATTGCGGAAGCCGATGAGCAGGGCAATCCCCTGATTAAAGAAGTGCGGGTGGAATTCACCACGCCCGCTGAATTTTCGCCCGACGATATCCACGGAGGTATGTGTGAACAGTGATAACCGGGATCCGGATTATCTGTATGCGCGTCAGTTTGCTTATGACGTCCTGCGCCGTCTGCTGACGGACGAACCGACAGCGGAACTGCTGGTTTATCTGCGTGATGAGGGGCTGTCACTGTTTCCGGCAGATGATGCACTCCCCGCCATGCAGAGTGCGCTCGATGCTATGCAGGATGATCTGAACACCCGCATGCTTAAACGCGGCGCTTCCGATTTTGAGGCGCTGCACTGGGATTTCACACGCCTGTTTATCGGGCCGGAATCGCCGCCTGCACCGCCGTGGGAGTCAGTTTATGTCTCCCGCGACAAACTGCTGTTTCAGGAAAGTACCCTGAATGTGAAAACCTTTTATCAGCAGAACGGTTTTCATCTGCCGGAAACGGAGTATGAGGCGGCGGATCATATCGGTTATGAGCTTGATTTCCTCTGGAAACTGAGTGAACAGGCATCACAGGAGCTCGACCGCGAACAGGCGATGTGTGAGCGCATTACTGCGCCGCTGGCCGTTTCCTCTGACTTTATGCAGGCACATCTGCTGGCGTTTATCACGCCGTTTTGCCGTGAACTGAATAATCACGCGGAGACCGCGTTTTATCGTCAGCTCAGCACACTTCTGGAAGTCTTTGTCCGGAGTGATTATAAAAAAATCAATGAATTAATAAACTTACAATAATAATTTAAAAACCTGATGATGAGGTAAGAGCAATGTCAGACAGACAGAAAACCGGCGTAACCCGCCGTTCATTTCTGAAATGGACGTCGGCGGCATCCGCCATGGCGGCACTGCCGTTAAGCAGACAACTTCACGCGGCCACCCCGGCACCGGCACAGACCACCCCGGCGGCAGCCCCTGCCGCCAAAGGGCAGTGGAAACCTGTCGCCTGCTGGCATAACTGCGGCGGGCGCTGTGTTAACAAAGCACTGGTGGCCGATGGTGTGGTGGTCAGACAAAAAACCGATGATGTGGTGGCGGATTCCCCTGACTTCCCGCAGCAGCGCGGGTGTCTGCGCGGGCGTTCCCAGCGCAAACAGGTGTTCGGGGCCGATCGCCTGAAATACCCGATGAAACGCAAAAACTGGGCGCCGGGCGGCGGGGACAAAACCCTGCGCGGACGTGACCAGTGGGTGCGTATCAGCTGGGATGAGGCGCTGGATATTGTGGCTTCCGAAACCAAACGCATCACCGGACAATACGGCAATGAATCTCTCTGGGTCACCGGCGGTAACGGCACGGATTTTCAGAGTGTATTCTCCGCCGCCGGGGGTTTTACCGGTGACTGGGGGACCACCTCCTGGGGGGCATGGTTTGAAACTCCGGCCCATCTGGGCCTGCTGGAAGGGTTCTACACCTTCGGCACCAATGACCGTTTTGATATGCGCAACTCACAGCTGATTGTAATGTGGGGTGCAAACCCGGCGTGGTCCAGCCCGGGCAGCCCGACTTATAACTATTATCAGGCGAAAAAAGCCGGGGCGCGTTTTATCAGTATCGACCCGAGCTATACCGCCACCGCAGAGCTGATGGATGCAGACTGGTATCCGATCAACCCGGGGACAGACCACGCACTGGCGCTGGGGATCATGCATGCACTGCTGGAGATGGACAGCCCGGAAAATCCGCTGATCGACTGGGAATTCCTGCGCCGCTGCACCGTTGGTTTTGATGAGAGCAATATGCCGTCAGGGGCGGATCCGAAGAAAAACTTTAAGGATTATCTGCTCGGCACCTACACCGGCAAGCCAACCACGCCGGAATGGGCGGCAGACATCTGTGGTATTTCCGCATCGGACATCCGCTCGCTGGCGCGTCAGATCGGCGGCACACAGCGTGTGGCGCTGTTAACCGGCTGGGCACCGGCACGTATTCATAACGGAGAGGGATGGGTTCAGGCATTCTCAACACTCGGATTTATGACCGGACACATGGGCCGCCCGGGCCGTATGACCGGTGCGTGCTGTCACTATGCTGCCGGGAACAACGGTACCCGTCTGGTGATGGCCGGAGCGAACGGCTTACCGGCAGTGAAAAACCCGGTCACTCTGAAAATCAACCACAACGAACTGAACCGCGCTCTGCTGGAGAAAAAATTCCGTCAGCGCGGCGTGGGGGATGTGGATGCCAATATCCAGATGATTTTCCACCCGTTTAACGCCACTTTACAGACCCGCGCCAACATTATGCAGGGAATCGAGGCTTACCGCAGCGGCGTGGAATTTATCGCGACCGCAGCGTATGTCCCGCATACCTGTGCGAAATATTCCGATGTGATCCTGCCGGTGACAACCGAGTGGGAGCGTGAGGGAACCATTCTTAACCCGAGTAACCGTGAAGTCATTATTGCTGCGGTGAATGTGACTCAGCCGCTGTATGAAGCGAAAAGTGACCAGTGGATCGCCAAAGAGCTGGGTAAACGCCTGGGTGTCAATGTGGATGAGATCTTCCCGATCTCCGAAAAACAGCAGTTCTTCAATAAACTCAACGGTGCAACCATTATTGCCGAAGACGGTGTCACCAAAGCGCCGCTGTTTACCATCACACAGGCCGATATTGATGAGTGGCAGGTGACCGGCACACCACAGGAAGGGCGCATCACCCTGAATGAATTCCTGACCAAAGGGAAGTATCAGGTGGAACGTACCCCGGATGATAATTACGGCTATATCGCGTATGAGGACTTTATCCGCGATCCGGCGGCAAATCCGCGTCCGACCCCGAGCGGTAAGTTTGAAATCTACTGCGAAACCCTGGTGGAGAAAGCGAAAGAGTGCGGCTGGACCGAATTACCACCGATCGCCGAATACATCCCGTCCGCCAGCGGCTATGAAGCCAGCTTTAAAGATTTCAGCAAAAAAGAGAAAGGGGATTATCCGTTCCAGGTTTATAACCCGCACTATCTGCGCCGTTCACACAGTACCCTGGATAACGTGCCGTGGCTGCGCGAGCAGTGGCCGAGCCCGATCTACATTAATGCCTCCGATGCCAGACGTCTGGATATTAAACAGGGCGAAACCGTCCTTGTGACCAGCCCGCAGGGTAAAATTCTGCGTCCGGCGCTGGTGACCCAGACCATGAAACCGGGTGTGGTTGCACTGCCGCACGGCAGCTGGACCAATGTGGATGAAACCACCGGGATTGATATGGCCGGGGCGGATAACACCCTGACCATTCAGGTGCCGACCGGACTGGGCACCTCCGGGTGGAACACGATGCTGTGTAATATCGAAAAATGGCACGGTGAGCAATTAACTGACGATGCGCGTCTGCCGCAGCGGATTATCGGATAAGGGGCACAGACATGGATAACCAAGTTGGATTTTATATAAATGTCGCCGCCTGCATCGGGTGCAAAACCTGTGTTGTGGCGTGCAAGGATAAGAACGATCTCGAGGTCGGGCGTAATTTCCGCCGTGTGTATGATATCGAGGCCGGGGAATATCCGCGCCCGCGCCGCTGGCATCTCTCCATTGCCTGTAACCATTGTGACGATCCGCAGTGCGTCAGCCATTGCCCGACAACCGCGATGCATAAGCGGGAAGAGGACGGGGTGGTGCTGGTGGATCATGATAAGTGTGTGGGCTGCCGCTACTGTACCTGGGCCTGTCCGTATGAAGCACCGCAGTTTGATCCGGCGATCGGCATGATGACCAAGTGTGATACCTGTCTGGATCTGCGGGAGCAGGGCGGTAATCCGATGTGTGTGGATTCCTGTCCGATGCGCGCCATTGAGTTCGGTCTGATCAGCGAACTGCGCAAAAAATACGGCACCAATGCCGATATCGGCGGTCTGCCGAGCTCATCCATTACCCGGCCGAACCTGGTTGTCGGCACCAAAGGATAAGGAGAATTATCATGCATGAACTGCCTCTTGTTATATTCACCTTATTTATGCAGGCTTCGGTCGGCTGTCTGGTGATCACGTTACTTTGTTATTTCCGTCTGTTCGGCTGCACGGATGCCCGCACCGGGATGAAATGGGTGCGTGTTCCGCTGGTTGCTTCTTTCCTGCTGGGCTGTGTCGGCTTACTGGGTTCTCTGTTCCATATGGGGAATCCGTTCCATATGTTTTACACCATGCTGCACGTCTCGACCTCGTGGATGAGCCGTGAAGTCTGGGCGACCGCCATTTATATGGCGCTGCTGTTCTTCAGTGTCGCGCTGCTGCTGTTAAAACAGAAGGTGAACGGTTTGCTGCTGCTGTTAAGTGCGGCAGCGGGGCTGGTGTATATGTATGCGATGTCCGCACTGTATGCGAATACCCTGTTTAACCTGTGGGGCGGGCTGTTTACCTATGCCGGATTCTTCGGCACGGTGCTGCTGACCGGCGGGATGATCGCCGGTCTGCTGCTGGTGACGGCACTGGGCTTTGCCCGTGAGGATGTGCTGATTCAGCGTGTGGTGAAGATTTCCCTTGCCGCCGGTGTGGCCGGGCTGCTGCTGATGCTGCTGGGCGCATTGTCACTGCTCGGCAATATCGGTGAGCCGATTTACGCAGGGATGACACCGCGTGCCATGCCGGAAGGGCTGCTGAACCTGAATATCATCCGTGTGGTGCTGATCGGGCTGGGGATGTTCTTTGCCGGTCGTCTGCTGTGTCAGAAAAATGGACAGGTCACTAACGGCACACTGATGATGGCTCTGGCGGCCATCTGTGTATTTGCCGGTGAAGCGGTCGGTCGTGTGGTGTTTTTCTCTCTCGGCGCATAACATGCTGTATGAAACAAAAAATCCGGACGTGAGAGCGTCCGGATTTTTTTATCAGCGGGCCAGAATCACATCCCCTAAGATATTGTCTTTCAGCAGGCCGCCGTTTTTCGCCTGGAACAGCACAAAATCAATATCCCGCGCCTGATAGCGCTCACGCAGAATGGTGGTGATCTCTTTGATCGCCTTACCCTGCAGTAATCCGTCAATCATCATCGCCAGCAGCAGAGACTGGTCACTGTAGGTCAGCGGATTGAGCGACCCCATGACCCGGTTGAGATAGTGATCAAAGACCGGCAGCGGGTTTTCCGGGTGTTCGCGGTTCAGTTTAATCTGCACGTCGATCACGGTATTAAAATCAAGACCGTAATGAGCAATCCGGTCGCGCAGATCATTAACATAGCGATCAACATCATCGGAATAGAGGGTACTGATGGTGCCGCTGAAATTAAACAGATTCATGCCGTTCAGGCGCTGCAGAATATAAAGGGCAATATAAAGATTGTAGCGTGACGGGATCAGCAGACAGTTATCAATCCACCAGACCAGCACATGATGCGGGCTGATGCTGTCATCAATATATTTGACCGGCGGATAGATCATTATTTCTGTATCACTTAATTCACCGAGGTGCGTCTGGATCAGATTATCCACCTGACGCCACTCCAGTCCGCCGCTGCCGCAGCCGAGTGCCGGGATCGCCACGGATTTCAGCCCCTGTTTTTTAATCAGGGCTTTCAGTTCACGCAGACCACTTTCGATAAATTCATAACCGGAAGGGGAATCCCATTTATTCCGGGTCGGGAAATTAATAATTTTACGGCCGTGTTCATCAGTCACTGATAACTGGCCGGCACCTATTTTATTTTCTTTGCATAAAGCTTCATAGGCGCGCGCATTTACCGGATAATCCAGTCTGAACTGATAGGCAATTCCTTTTCCCATAACGCCCTGACAATTAACGGCATTTACCAGCGCCTGAGCATCAGATCTCAGTAAATCACCTTTGAGGTATTTAATCATCGTTACAGTCCGTTTCTTTATTCAGTCTGTGACATTGTCGCCTGCTCCGGCGCTGACGGGTATCGGAATCCTCTCGGGTTTACGGAATAATAATAGTCGCGGAAAAATAAGTAATAATAACAGGAAAGATAAAGCTGAATTAAATACAGAAAATAAAAAAAGAGAATATGCCGCATAATAAGCGGCATATTTTTAACATGATATATTCATATCAGGTGTTATTTATTTTCTCACATAATTCTTCCGCAGCCTTTAACAGCCGGGGCGTGCCGCGCTGGAACCAGTCGGCATTAATCGTAATCACCGGCACATCAAGCTGCGGAGACCAGAAGCGCTTTACATTCTCCACTTCGCGATCATCCCCGGAGATAAGGATCATGTCCGGTCTGCGGGTCAGTACCTGCTCGCGGTTGACCTGCGGCCAGGGTACCGGGCTGTCGGCAAACACGTTTTTACCCCGGCACAGTGTTACCACTTCACTTTGCAGTGTGGTGCCGGATGCGGTGAAAATCGGGTTCTGACCAAACTGGAGAAAAATCAGTTTCTCCGGTTTATTGCCGTAGCGGGTTTTCAGGGCATCAATCCCGCTGCGCATATCTGAAGCCGCTTTTTCCGCCAGTGCCGGTTGCGGGCTGTAAGGCGCGAGGCGATCCAGATCATCCGCAATTTCATCAAGATTGCGCGGATCGAAATACTCGACGTTGATCCCGAGATGCTCCAGCTGACTCAGCGGGCGCTGCGGGTTGCCGCCGCGCCAGGCCATGATCAGATCCGGTTTCAGGGCAATAATGCGCTCAAGGTTCAGTCCCTGCCAACTGGACACCTGTTCGATGTTTTCCGCTTCCGGCGGGTAATCCGCGTTAGCACTGACACCGACCAGGTTATCCCCCAGACCGGCGGCATATGCCATCTCCGCCAGTGACGGGGAAAGCGCGATCACCCGCTGTGCCGCGGCCTGAGCCCCGCAGGCGGCCAGCAGAAGCAGCAGTCCGGCGAGGCGCAATGTTGGTTTTATCATTTCAGTGAATCAATATTGGCGAGGATTTCCGCTACCATCAGAGATGACTGCTTTGCTGCCAGCGGCAGAAACTCATCAAAGCTGAGGTGCGAGGCTTTATCCGCCACGTCAGAGATAGCGCGGACTACCACAAACGGTACCTGATACTGATGGCAGACATGGCCGACAGCCGCACATTCCATTTCCACTGCGATTACTGACGGGAAGGTGGCACGGATACGCGCCAGCGGCTCTGCACCGTTGATAAAAGCATCACCGCTGCAAATCAGGCCACGCACCGCGTTCAGGCCGAGGGTCTGAATGCATTTTTCAGTCAGTGCGATAAGACCGGCATCAGCAATAAAGGCCGGCGGGCATTGTGCCATCTGGCCCGGTTCATAACCGAAGGCAGTCACATCCGCATCGTGATAACGGACTTCCGAGGAGACAACAATATCGCCGACATTCAGATGCGGGGCGAGGCCACCGGCAGAACCGGTATTAATCACCACGTCCGGTTTGCACAGCTCCAGCAGCAGGGTGGTGCCGATTGCTGCGGCGACTTTGCCGATACCGGATTTGAGCAGGGCGACATCAACACCGTTAATCTGACCGGTATAGATTTCGCAGCCGCCGTGGCGGAGGGTCTGCATGTTGGTAATCTGATCACGCAGCAGGGTTACTTCCTGCTCCATCGCACCTATGATACCGACTTTCATTATGTCATACTCCCTGAATAGAAATTGAACTGCATAATAACGGATTAGCAACAGTTTATCACCGAATCCCGGCGGGTGGTGTCTTTTCCCGTGCGGATAAGAAGACGGAGGCGACGTGCCGGTTATTGATTTTAAAAAGAAGCTGAATTTTCACCGCCAGTTTGGTGCTTCTGCGGAGGAATCTGCACAAGAGTTTCTGGTGAATCAGGCATTTGAAAGTGATCGCGGACGTATTATCAATTCTGCCGCTGTCCGTCGTCTGCAACAGAAAACCCAGGTCTTTCCGCTGGAGCAGAATTCCGCAGTCCGCAGCCGTCTCACACACTCCCTCGAAGTGCAGCAGGTCGGGCGTTATATCGCCAAAACGATCCTCAGTCAGCTGAAACAATCACAAAAACTGGAAGAATACGGCCTGGATGAGCGTACGGATGCCTTTGAAAGTGTGGTTGAAATGGCGTGTCTGATGCATGACATCGGCAACCCGCCGTTCGGGCATTTCGGGGAGGCGGCGATTCAGAAATGGTTCAGTAACCTGCTGGGCGAGCCGCAGACCGGGGATGAGGATAACTGTCAGATTGCCGCACTGCGCCTGACCGGCTCGCCGCAGGCGGATAATCTGCGCCGTCAGCTGCGCCGCGATTTGTGCCTGTTTGAGGGCAATGCCCAGGGAATGCGGATGGCACACCATCTGCTGAAACTGAATCTGACATTTGCCCAGATAGGCAGTGTGCTGAAATATACCCGCCCTGCCTGGCAGCTGGAGCCGGTGCCGGAGGAGTTCGATTATCTCACCAAAAAACCGGGCTATTACTGGTCTGAAAATACCCTGATTCAGCGGCTGCGTGATGAATTACAGCTCGGCGAGTTCTGCCGTTTTCCGCTCAGTTATATTATGGAAGCGGCGGATGATATTTCGTATTGCATTGCTGATCTGGATGATGCGGTGGAGAAAGGTATTCTGACCCCGGATACCCTGGTGACCTATCTGCGCCAGGAGTGGCAGGCGCTGGAAGGCTCTGCGGATTCAGCACTGTTCCGCGATACCGTTGAGCAGGCGTATCAGTCACTTACCCGCAGTCAGCACCGCAGCCCGCAGGATCAGTTTTTTATGTATCTGCGGGTTTATATCACCAATAAACTGGTGCCGTACACCGCGCAGCGCTTTATCGATAATCTGCCCGCCGTGTTTGCGGGTACTTACAATCAGGCACTGCTGGAAGATAAAAGTGAAGAGCACCGTCTGCTGAAAACCCTGAAACGGGTCGCGTTTAAATATGTGTTTACCCATCACGAAGTGGAAGAGCTGGAATTACAGGGATTCCGGATCATCAACGGCCTGCTGGATTTTTACCGGCCGCTGTTAATGATGCCGCAGGCGGATTTCGCCGACCTGGTCCGTGAAAACTTCCACAAACACTATTTTATCGAAACCCGGCTGTTACATAAGCTGTCACGCAAGCAGCGGGCGGCCTACGGGGAAGCCGTTGCCGCACTGGCAGATAAACCGCAGGAAGAGCAGACCATCCTGGAGTTTTATTACCGCGCCCGGCTGATTCAGGATTATATCAGCGGTATGACCGACCATTACGCTTACGAAGAATTCCGGCGTTTCTCCGTTTGTCAGTAAGCTGCTGATTAATGGCAGCACTTTCGCACAAATGACCTGACAATTCCGGTTCAATATTACCGGAATTGTTGCTACGATTAATCTGCAGTTGTTGCTGAAATAGATTCACTGTATTCGGTGGCGGATATCTGTTATTTAAGGACGAAATATCAAAACAATTTGCGATGCAAATGTTAATGAATATAAAGCAGATTGTTATTATTTCTTGTTTTTTATATGTGCATCATATTATCGCAGCCTGAATATGTTTCAGGGACTATACCGTCGCACCAAATGTATTAACCGGGATTACATCACGTATGCAAAAAGAGTATCGGGTCGGGATTGAATTTGAATATTGGCTGACACAGTACCGGAATAAAAGTGCCGCCGGTATTAAATCCTTTGACAATATTACCCTGTCAGAGCTGGCACCTGCACTGAATAACCGCCCGGGGATGGATGATGCCTCGCTGCATAAGGGTGATGCGGGTATTAAAGCCGGTTACTGGTATGTTGAGGGCGATGAGCGGTTTTCACCGGAAGGCAAACTCATTGCCCAGGTTATCAAAGGGATAGAAATCCGCACGCCACCGGCAGAGTCGGTGACAGTGGCGCTGGATTCCCTGCAGATCATTGAAGCGCAACTGAGTGAACGCCTGAAAGCGTGCGGATTGGGGCTGGGGATCAGCGCTTATCACCCGGTTTCGCCGCGCTATCAGTTTAATCCGCCGCTGAATGCATGGGAAAAAGCGTTCCGTGAGGAGCACGCTGCTTTCCGCCACGCGGATCTGGTAATGCAGACCTGCGGCCCGGATATCAATATTTCCGTGCCGGAAATGAGTGACGCCCGTGTTGTGCATGCGGTTGAAAAACTGACGTTCTTCGCACCGTATCTGGTGGCGCTTTCGCTGAACGGTCCGCTGGAAAACGGGCAGTTATGGGGCGGTTTATCGCGCCGTACCGCACTGCGCAGTTGTCACCGTCCGGCCTGTAAAGGGTTCCTGACCAACTCGGCGGTGTATCCGCATGACTTTATTTATCCGGCACGTAACGAGGGTGAGCACGGGCGGATTGAATTCAAAGCGTTCGATGCGGTTCCGGACCCGGCGCTGATGGGCGCATTCTGTGCGTGGATCCTCGGGCTGGTGCTGGATGATACCATCTCCTTTAATTACAGCGTGCAGCCGGACGCCCGCTTTAATGCGATTGCCCGCGAGCCGTTTGCCGACCTGACTGTTTCCACGGTGGTTGAGACACTGCTTATCGCCGCCCGGCGAGCGCTGGAGCAGCACGGCCTGCTGAATGAGGCGGCGCGGCTGCAGTTACTCAGTGATCGTCTGGCAAACAGAATGACCCCGGGGGATGAAATGATCACCCGTTTCCTGGTCAGCGGGGAGTTAATGCATTTCGGCGGATTGTGGCCGGAGCAGGATGCATAACGCTGTCATATCAGGATACATTTTTATTGCCGGTAACAATAAACCGTTATTTTTTAAATAACGGTTTTTTTTGTGCCAAAAAAATCAGCACCGGTAAGTTCATGTAAATTTATTATTTATCAGCAGCTGATATTGCGTATTATTCAGCGGGTGGTGCGGTATCAGGCATTATAAATAATGAAACCGGCAGCATTGATGTGTAACGATAAATATCATTTATCCTTTTAACAAATAGTGCTGAGGCACTATCCGGCAGTATGGTATAATCAGCGCCACGCATTTTTTACCGGTTCATGACGTGTTATTTGCAGTGTATCCGAAGAATCCGTTGGTCAATACGCTGCTTTATGGGAAAATCACCGGCCTCACAGACAACGTTTTTTATCATTATGGCGCAATTTTATTCTCAGCCCCGTCAGACCCCGCGGCAGTCCCGGACTGTCACAGTCACCGCTGACTCTCTCGATGCCCTCGGGCAGGGCATTGCCCGCCTTCAGGGCAAAACTGTTTTTATCCCGGATCTGATGCCGGGTGAGTCCGCACAGGTCAGGCTGACGGAAGAAAAGCGCCACTATGCCAAAGGCTGCGTGGTGAAACGCCTGTCTGATAACCCGGCGCGCCGCAAACCGGCCTGCCGTCATTACGGACAGTGCGGCGGCTGCCAGCAGCAGCATATTCCGGTTGCCATGCAGCGGGAAACCAAAGCGGCGTATCTCGCGTATCTGCTGACCCGCGAAACGGGTGAGGCGTGCGGTGAGGTACCTGTTCTGAGCGGAGAAGAGTACGGCTACCGCCGCCGGGCACGGCTGGCGCTGGTGTATTCCCCGAAAACAAAACAGCTGACCATGGGATTCCGTCAGGCGCAGAGCAAATCAACCGTTGCTGTCACACAGTGTCCGGTGCTGGTTCCGCGTCTGGAGGCATTACTGGTACCCTTACAGCGCTGTCTGTCGTCTCTGGCCGCCGCACCGGAACTCGGTCACGCGGAACTGGCAGATACCGAAAGCGGCCCGCTGCTGGTGCTGCGCCATCTGGCGCCGCTCAGTGATACGGATTTATCCGCACTGACGGCATTTTGTGCTGAGCACAATACCGCGCTTTATCTGCAGGGCAGTGCCGGTGCACCGCCTGTGGCAGTTTGTGCGCCGTATCCTCCGCATTACGCGGTAGCCGGGTTAAAATTACAGTTCAGCCCGCAGGATTTTATCCAGGTGAACGGTGCCCTGAATGAGCTGATGGTGGCACAGGCGCTGAACTGGTTGGAGCTGACAAAACACGATCGCGTGTTAGATCTCTTCTGCGGGATGGGTAATTTTACGCTGCCGGTGGCGGAACGCGCCGGTGAAGTTGTCGGGGTGGAAGGCGTGGATGCGCTGGTCCGCACGGCACGGGAGAATGCCCGTCTCAATAATCTGGCGAATGCCGCATTTTATCACGCGGATTTGTCGCAGGATATTGCCGGGGAGCCGTGGGCGGCTTCCGGGTTTAACAAAGTATTACTGGATCCGGCGCGTGCCGGAGCGGCTGAGATTATGCCGCATATTGTTGCGCTTTCCCCTGAGCGCATCGTTTATGTTTCCTGTAATCCCACAACACTTGCAAGGGATAGTCAGGTTCTGCATGGTGCCGGGTATCACCGGAATGCTGTCCGTATGCTGGATATGTTTCCGCAAACCGGCCATTTGGAGTCGATGGTGCTTTTCACAAAGACACCACCGGTCAGTCAGTAGGGAGAATGTATGGTCGCGGTAAGAAGTGCGCATTTAACACCGGCCGGTGAGTTTGACCCGGCACACTGGATTAACAGCCTCGGGCTGCATAACCCGGTGACGGGTGAAAAACTGGAAGAGGTCTGGCATTACTGTCATCAGAAGGTTGATGGACATCAGGATGCGGCGCTGTTGCTCGGGCGCGGTATTGAGATGGTGGAGATTTTATCCACCCTCAGTATGGATCTCGACAGTCTGCGCGCAGCGTTGCTTTTTCCGCTGGCCGAAGCGGAGATCCTCGGAGAGGAAGAGATAAGCGAAGCCTTTGGTCCCGCTATCTGGCTGCTGGTCAAAGGTGTGATGGATATGGATGCTATCCGTCAGCTGAAAGCCACCCATAATGACGAAACCAGTTCGGTGCAGGTGGATAACATCCGCCGTATGCTGCTCTCCATGGTGGAAGATTTCCGCTGCGTGGTTATCAAGCTGGCGGAGCGGATAGCCCATCTGCGCGAAGTGAAAGATGCCGGTGAGGACGAGCGCGTCCTGGCCGCCAAAGAGTGTTTCAATATTTATGCCCCGCTGGCGAACCGCCTCGGGATCGGGCAGCTGAAATGGGAGCTGGAGGATTACTGCTTCCGTTATCTGCACCCGGATGATTACAAACGCATTGCCAGCCTGCTGCATGAGCGCCGTCTTGACCGCGAAGAGTATATTGATAACTTTGTCACGACCCTGCGCAACGACATGAAAGAAGAGGGCATTCAGGCCGAGATCTACGGACGGCCGAAGCATATCTACAGTATCTGGCGCAAGATGCAGAAAAAATCGCTCTCCTTTGATGAGCTGTTTGATGTCCGCGCCGTGCGGATTGTGGTGGAGCGTCTTCAGGACTGCTACGCCGCGCTCGGGATTGTTCACACCCATTTCCGTCATCTGCCGGATGAGTTTGATGACTATGTGGCGAACCCGAAACCGAACGGCTATCAGTCGATTCATACCGTGGTGCTGGGTCCGGCGGGCAAAACCCTGGAAATTCAGATCCGTACCCGGCAGATGCATGAGGATGCGGAACTCGGCGTTGCCGCACACTGGAAATACAAAGAAGGTACTGCGGGCGGCGGCAAAACCGGCAGTTATGAGAACCGTATCGCCTGGCTGCGTAAACTGATCGCGTGGCAGGAAGAGATGGCCGATTCCGGCGAAATGCTGGATGAAGTGCGCAGTCAGGTGTTTGATGACCGCGTTTATGTCTTTACCCCGAAAGGGGATGTGGTGGATTTACCGGCCGGCTCCACGCCGCTCGATTTTGCCTACCATATCCACAGCGATGTGGGTCACCGCTGCATCGGCGCGAAAATCGGCGGCCGTATTGTGCCGTTCAGTTACCAGTTGCAGATGGGCGATCAGATTGAAGTGATCACCCAGAAGCAGCCGAACCCGAGCCGTGACTGGCTGAACCCGAACCTGGGGTATGTTACCACCAGCCGCGGACGCGCCAAGATCCATAACTGGTTCCGCAAGCAGGATCGCGATAAAAATATTATCGCCGGGCGGCAGATGCTGGACAATGAACTGGCCGCGCAGGATATCAGCCTGAAAGAGGCGGAAAAACTGCTGATCGCCCGTTATAACGTTCACTCGCTGGATGAAGTACTGGCCGGTATTGGTGTGGGTGATATCCGCATCAACCAGCTGTCGAACTATCTGCAAAGCAAACTGAACAAGCCGACTGCGGAAGAAGCTGACCGCGAGGCTCTGAAAACCCTGGAAAAAGCGCCGCCGGCCAAACCGGCGCCGGCTCACCAGAGCAGCGGCCGCATTGTGGTTGAAGGCGTCGGTAACCTGATGCATCACATCGCCCGCTGCTGCCAGCCGATTCCGGGGGATGATATCGTCGGCTTTATCACCAAAGGCCGGGGGATTTCCATCCACCGCGCGGATTGCGAACAGCTGGCGGAATTGCAGGAGCAGGCACCGGAACGTCTGGTGGAAGCGGTCTGGAGTGCGAGTTACTCCAGCGGCTATTCCCTGGTGGTGCGGGTGGTGGCGAATGACCGCAGTGGTCTGCTGCGCGATATCACTACCATTCTGGCCAACGAGAAAGTGAATGTTCTCGGGGTGCGCAGCCACAGTGATGTGAAGCAGCAGATTGCCACTATCGATATGGATATGGAAATCTACAATATCCAGACCCTCAGCCGTGTGCTGGCAAAACTGAACCAGCTGCCGGATGTGATTGAGGCCAAACGCCACACTCAGTAAAACGGCCGGAAATCGGTTACACTGAAAAGCAGACCCCGGTCTGCTTTTTTTATCACTCCCGGAAATCATATTCAGGAATTAATCACATGTCTGTATCAGTTGAACGCCTGCTGGCGATCATGTCGCAGTTACGCGACCCGGAAAACGGCTGTCCGTGGGACAAAGCGCAAACCTATGCCACTATCGCCCCTTACACCCTGGAAGAGACCTATGAGGTTCTGGACGCGATTGAGCGGGCAGATTTTGACGATCTGAAAGGTGAGTTAGGTGACTTATTATTTCAGGTGGTGTTTTACGCGCAGATGGCGAAAGAAGAAGGGCGTTTTGATTTTGAGGATATCGCCGCCGCCGTCAGTGACAAGCTGACCCGCCGCCATCCGCATATCTTTGCCCGTGAGCAGGGGATCGGCGCGGAAGCGGCCATTTCCGGCTGGGAGCAGCGAAAAAGTGCCGAACGCGCTGAAAAATCACAGTATTCCCTGCTGGATGATATCCCGGCAACACTACCGGCCCTGATGCGTGCCTATAAAATCCAGAAACGCTGTGCGTCTGCCGGATTTGACTGGGATACACTTCCGCCGGTGCTCGGCAAAGTGTATGAGGAACTGGATGAGGTGATGGAGGAAGTGAATCAGCCGCAGGTGAATGATGAGCGCGTGGCTGAAGAGCTGGGGGATTTGCTGTTTGCGGTGGTCAATTTCTCCCGTCATCTGGGACATAAACCGGAAATGGTGTTACAAAAAGCCTGCCGCAAGTTTGAGAACCGTTTTCGTCAGGTGGAGAGCGATATTGCCGCCCGCGGACTGACCATGGAATCAGCAACACTTGATGAAATGGAGAAAAGTTGGCAGGATGTTAAATCCCGTGAGGGATAAGCTTAATGCTTTCAGCTAATGATTTTACCGGAGAATGAAAAGTTTTTTATAAAATGTAAGACGTTGATTAGTTAGTGTAAAAAGGCGGTTTTTACCGCCCCGGGAGCGACGGATAACCGAAAAGAGGTGACGAGATTATTTGTCGCCAAAATAAGGTTAGGGTATACTATTTTCCCGTCCTGTTATATCCATCATCTATTACACCTAAACTTTCAGGTTCAGCATGAAAACTAATTATATTTTTGTGACCGGCGGGGTCGTATCCTCTCTGGGTAAAGGCATTGCCGCAGCCTCTTTAGCGGCTATACTCGAAGCCCGTGGACTCAATGTCACCATGATGAAACTGGATCCGTACATCAACGTCGATCCGGGAACCATGAGCCCGACCCAACACGGGGAAGTTTTCGTCACCAACGACGGCGCTGAAACTGATCTCGACTTAGGTCACTACGAGCGCTTCATCCGCACCAAAATGACCCGCCGCAATAACTTCACCACCGGACGTGTTTACTCTGAAGTTCTGCGCAAAGAGCGCCGCGGCGACTATCTCGGTGCCACCATTCAGGTTATCCCGCACATCACCAACGAAATCAAAGACCGTATCATCCGTGGCGGTGAAGGTCATGACGTGGTGCTGGTGGAAGTCGGCGGGACTGTCGGTGATATCGAATCACTGCCGTTCCTGGAAGCTATCCGTCAGATGGCGGCGGAAGTCGGCCGTGAACACACCTTATATCTGCATTTGACTTTGGTTCCGTATCTGGCGGCTGCCGGTGAAGTAAAAACCAAGCCGACTCAGCACTCAGTGAAAGAATTATTATCCATCGGTATTCAGCCGGATGTGCTGATTTGCCGTTCAGACAGAGTGATTCCTGCTAACGAACGCGCCAAAATCGCGCTTTTCTGTAACGTTCCGGAAAAAGCAGTGATCAGTCTGAAAGATGTCGATTCCATTTATAAAATCCCCGGCCTCTTGAAATCCCAGGGATTAGATGATTATATCTGTAAACGATTCAGCATTAATGCTCCTGAGGCAGATCTCTCCGAATGGGAGCAGGTGATTTATGAGGAAGCCAATCCGTCAGGTGAAGTCACCATCGGGATGGTCGGCAAATATGTTGAACTGCCGGATGCCTATAAATCCGTTATCGAAGCACTGAAACACGGCGGCCTGAAAAACCGCGTCACTGTGAACATCAAACTGATTGATTCTCAGGATGTGGAAACCCGCGGTACAGAACTGTTACAGGGTCTGGATGCGATTCTGGTGCCGGGCGGCTTTGGTTCCCGTGGTGTGGAAGGCAAGATTATGACTGCCCGCTATGCCCGCGAGAACAACATTCCGTATCTGGGCATTTGCCTGGGGATGCAGGTGGCACTGATTGACTTTGCCCGTAACCTGGCTGGTATGGACGACGCGAACTCCACGGAATTTGATGCTGATTGTAAGTACCCGGTCGTTGCGCTTATCACTGAATGGCGCGATGAAGACGGCAATATTGAAGTCCGCAGCGAAGAGAGCGATCTCGGCGGTACAATGCGTGTCGGCGGTCAGTTATGCCACCTGACGAACAATTCCCTGGTTCGCCGGTTGTACGGCAAAGATGCGATTACTGAACGTCACCGTCATCGTTATGAAGTGAACAACATGTTACTGAAGCGTCTTGAAGATGCGGGTCTGCTGGTTGCGGGCCGTTCAGTGGACAACAAACTGGTGGAAATCATCGAGAACCCGAACCATCCGTGGTTTGTGGCCTGTCAGTTCCATCCGGAGTTCACCTCTACCCCGCGTGATGGTCATCCGCTGTTTGCAGGTTTTGTCAAGGCAGCCTCTGATAACCAGAAAGGTCTGCTAAAATAAGATGTGAGGTGAGTGACCGGCTGTAAGTGCCGGTTACTTATCTGAAAATTTAACTTGTACTGAGGAAAACCTAATGTCCAAAATCGTTAAAGTGATCGGCCGTGAAATCATCGACTCCCGCGGTAACCCTACTGTAGAAGCTGAAGTACACCTGGAAGGCGGTTTTGTGGGTATGGCGGCTGCTCCGTCAGGCGCATCTACCGGTTCCCGTGAAGCGCTTGAACTGCGTGACGGTGATAAATCACGTTTCCTGGGTAAAGGTGTTCTGAAGGCAGTCGGCGCGGTAAATGGTCCGATCGCACAGGCGCTGCTGGGTCAGGATGCCAAAGATCAGGCAAAAGTTGATCAGATCATGATCGACCTGGATGGCACTGAAAACAAATCCAACTTCGGTGCAAACGCGATTCTGGCTGTGTCTCTGGCAAACGCCAAAGCCGCTGCCGCATCAAAAGGTTTACCTCTGTACGCACACATCGCAGAACTGAACGGCACTCCGGGCAAATACTCTATGCCGCTGCCGATGATGAACATCCTGAACGGTGGTGAGCACGCTGATAACAACGTGGACATCCAGGAATTCATGATCCAGCCTGTCGGTGCGCCTTCTCTGAAAGAAGCTGTCCGCATGGGTTCTGAAATCTTCCATCACCTGGCAAAAGTGCTGAAAGCGAAAGGCATGAACACTGCGGTGGGTGATGAAGGTGGTTATGCACCAAACCTGGGCTCTAACGCGGAAGCGCTGGCTGATATCAAAGAAGCTGTTAAAGCAGCAGGCTATGAGTTAGGCAAAGACGTTACCCTGGCGATGGACTGTGCAGCATCTGAGTTCTACAACAAAGAAACCGGTATGTATGAACTGAAAGGTGAAGGCCGCACCTTTACCTCTCAGGAATTCACTCATTACCTGGAAGAGCTGACCAAAGAGTATCCGATCGTTTCTATCGAAGATGGTCTGGATGAATCTGACTGGGATGGTTTCGCGTATCAGACTAAAGTCATGGGCGATAAAATCCAGCTGGTCGGTGATGACCTGTTCGTGACCAATACCAAGATCCTGAAAGAAGGTATCGAAAAAGGTATCGTTAACTCCATTCTGATTAAATTCAACCAGATCGGTTCACTGACCGAAACACTGGCTGCTATCAAAATGGCGAAAGACGCCGGTTACACTGCCGTTATCTCTCACCGTTCCGGTGAAACCGAAGATGCCACAATTGCCGACCTGGCTGTCGGTACCGCAGCAGGCCAGATCAAAACCGGTTCTATGAGCCGTTCTGACCGTGTTGCCAAGTACAACCAACTGATCCGTATCGAAGAAGCGCTGGGCGAACGTGCTCCGTTCCATGGCCGCAAAGAGATCAAAGGTCAGTAATCGTTACTGTAAATGTTAAAAAAGGTGTGTCCGGCGGACACACCTTTTTTTATGTCCGTGTTATCTTATCTTACGAATATTCCCCCGCTTTTTATCCGTTCCCTCAATGACTAAAACTGGTCATTTACCATGCGATGACAAGTTTTTTTACTTATTCTGTTGCCTCAGATCGCAAAACGAACGATTTGTGATGTATTTTGTCATTAATACTTTTTATATTTCACATGAAGATAAATTGTTTAACATTTTTAGCATTCGCGCAAAAATGCCGGTTATTAAACTATGACAGCAATCGGTTTCGTGAATACTTTTTCATCCTACTGAGGGAATTATCATGGACGCTTCAGAAACGCTCACCCAATCCACCGGGCTGGGTTCTTTTAATACAAAGGGACTCATCATACTGGCTCTGGACATCGTGGTGCTGATACTGCTGCTGAAATACCTGCCCTACAGCGACAAAGAGAACGCCGGGCTGGCGCTGATGGTGTTCGTTGCTGTTTTATGGCTGACGGAGGCGATTCATGTCACGCTGACCGCGTTACTGATCCCGATTCTGGCCGTTTTTCTCGGATTACTGGGCGCAGGTAAGGCATTACAGTCTTTTGCCAGTCCGACCATTTTCCTGTTCTTCGGCGGTTTTGCGCTGGCGACGGCACTGCATATTCAGGGGCTGGATCGCCTGATTGCCAACCGCCTGCTGCTGATTGCCCGCGGTCGTTTATGGGCGGCAGTGATTCTGCTGTTCAGTGTGACCGGTGCGCTGTCCATGTGGATCAGTAACACCGCTACCGCCGCGATGATGTTACCGCTGGTACTGGGTATTCTGGGGAATCTCGATATCCGTCACGACCGTAACACGTTCGTATTTATGCTGCTGGGCGTGGCGTACAGCGCCAGTATCGGCGGCCTGGGAACCATGGTCGGCAGCCCGCCGAACATTATTGCCGCAAACCAGCTGGGAATGGACTTCTTCACCTGGATGAAATACGGCATTCCGATGGTACTGATCCTGATGCCGATTATGTTCGGTATTATGTACCTGATGTTACGTCCGAAGCTCGGAGCACGCTTTGAAATTGAAGTGGAGCAGGTTCAGTGGACACCAAAACGTCTGCTGACACTTGGTATTTTCGGTCTGACGGTTATCTGCTGGATCGGCAGTGCACCGCTGAGTGATCTGCTCGGTAAAATCAAAGACTTCGATACCATTATCGCGCTGAGTGCCGCTGCCCTGATTGGTATTACCGGGGTGGCCAGTTGGTCACAGATTCAGAACAACACCGAGTGGGGCGTTCTGTTCCTGTTCGGCGGTGGTCTGACACTGAGTATGATCCTGAAAGATTCCGGCGCCAGTGAAGTGATGGCGAACTGGATGAAAACTTCCTTTGGTAACAGCAGCTGGCTGGTGATTATTATCGCCGTCACCACCTTTATCATTGTGCTGACCGAGTTCACCAGTAACACCGCCAGTGCCGCGCTTCTGGTGCCTATCTTTGCCGGTGTGGCTGATGGTCTGGGAATGCCGGTGATGGCGCTGACCATGATTATCGGTATCGGTGCATCCTGTGCCTTTATGCTGCCGGTGGCGACGCCGCCGAATGCGATAGTGTTCGGGACCGGGTTTATCAAACAGTCTGAGATGGTGCGGGTCGGTGGTGTGCTGAATATCGCCTGTATCATTGTTATCTCAGCCTTCGCCTGGTTATTCTGGGTATAACAGTACCGCTGACGATAAACACAAAAATAAAGCATATAACAGAAAACCCGCTGATTTATCAGCGGGTTTTTTTATACCGGCAACAAAGAATATCGGGGCGGATGTACTGATATCGCAGAAGTGCGGGAGAGAAGGAGAGCAGCCGGAAAGACATTCAGATATCACCGGATATAAAAAAGCCCTGCATCATGCAGGGCTTCAGAGAAAGTAATGTGATTCAGTGATTATCAGCCGCGTTTATTGGCAACATAAACCGTTAATTCAATACCCGGATGTAAATCCTTCATTTTAACTTTACTGTTCCAGGACATCAGTTCTTTCAGTGTCACGCCATGACGCTGCGCGATGCTGTAGTAAGAATCACCCTGACGGACTTTATACTTCGCCAGACGCATTGCATTTTTGGTGGCTGCTTTTGATGGTTTCACCACCGGACTGCCTTTCACCCGTAATGTTTGTCCCGGTTGCAGAACAGAGGCGCTTTTCAGTCCGTTCAGCTTTTTCAGCTCAGCAACGGTCATCTTATGGCGGTTAGCGATGGCGTAGAATGAATCACCGCTTTTCACTTTGTATTTCGCGGCCTGCGCACGGCCAGCCGGTGAACTCAGCTGTTCAGTACGCTGATTGTTTCTCGCGACCGCTGTGCGGATATCATCAAGTACCGCGTCATCAGATAACGCGCTCATCAGCTGGTCGACTTTGGTTTTCGGCAGCATCAGGTAGTGAGGACCGGCCGGTGAGGTTACACCGCGTTTCAGGCTCGGGTTATAATCTTTCAGTCTGGAAACCGGCATATCCAGCAACTGTGCCGCGACATCCAGGGAAATCTGCTGGCCGATATTTACCCGTGCCAGGGCGCGTTCTGCATTGGGTACTGGTAAATTCACACCGTTACGGTCACTGTTGCGGATAACATTGCTCAGGGCAAAAATACGCGGAACATAATCCATGGTCTCTTTCGGCAGGGATAATGACCAGTAATCTGTTGGTTTTCCGGCTGCGGCGTTCGCTTCCATCGCGCGCAGCACACGGCCTTCGCCGCTGTTATACGCGGCCAGGGTCAGTGCCCAGTCTCCGCCGAACATATTATTCAGGCGCTCCAGCAAATCCAGCGCGGCAGTAGTGGAGGCAGCCACATCACGGCGGTCATCAACCCACTGGTTTTGGTTCAGCCCGTTCGCTTTGCCGGTACTCGGGATAATCTGCCATAACCCGGCAGCCTGGGCCGGTGAGGTGGCATGCGGATTGAAAGCACTCTCCACTATGGGCAGCAGAACCAGTTCCATCGGCATGTTACGTTCATCGATTTTACCGATGATCCAGTACATGTAAGGTTCTGCGCGCAGTGTCACATCGTGGAGATAGCTCTTTTTGGCGAGGTAAGAGGCTTCTTCAGCCCGGATGCGGTCATTGTCCGGGATGTTCATTTTCATTTCATCGCGGATATAACCCCAGATGTCATCTTCGGGGCTGACGGAGGACATTTTTGCTGCATCCATCTGCTGAGCAGTCAGTAAAAAGCCGTTACCGGAAGGATAATGAGGTTTCTGAGTGGTTTTCTGCGGCGCAGTCTGACACCCCGCCAGCAAAATTGCGGCGGCAAGGAGTGTAGCTTTGATTTTCATGTTGGCGGAATCAGCATTATTATTCTTCAGTCTGTAGGTTTTGCAATCATACTGGTGTTATTCCGCCCTGACAACGATTACGGCTAAAATTGATCTTTTTTTGCGCGTAAAGACGTAAAAGTTTCTTCAGCTGTCGCCGTATGTTTACTTACTGATAAATTATGTTGCAGATCAATATTATCACAGTTAAGAAAAACATTAATTTTCCTTTCTGTTTTTAGTGTGACGGGCAGCGTAGCTTCATGATTCTGACGTAATTCTGCAATATATTGCTGATATGCCTGAATATCACGGTTTTCCGGCCAGACAGCGCGCGCAAAGGCGAGATTAGACTGTGTATATTCATGCGCACAGCAGACCAGTGTCTCATCCGGCAGCGCCGCAAGACGGCTGACCGAGCGGAACATCTGCGCCGGTGTGCCTTCAAAAATACGGCCGCAGCCACCGGAGAAGAGCGTATCGCCGCAAAACAGATAAGGTTCGCAATAATAAGCCACATGGCCGAGTGTGTGTCCCGGCACTGCCATGACCTGAAATGTCAGCCCGCCGCAGGTGATAGTGTCATTATCCTGCACGCAGTGATTTGCCCCTTTCGTCAGGGTTTCAGCGGGGCCGTAAACCGGCAGACCGGGGTAGTGTGACACAATCTCCGCCGTGCCGCCGGTGTGATCCGCATGGTGGTGTGTCAGCAGGATGGCTGAAGGAGTCAGTCCCCGCTCCCGCAGTGTATTCAGTACCGGTGCACTGACGCCGGGATCAACGATGACGCAGGTGTGCGCATTATCCCGTAATAGCCAAATGTAGTTATCTGATAACGCGGAAATTCTGATAAGCTCCATAGATACCTCACCTTTCTGAGTGTGAACCAAGGATAAAGCCATGTTTTCTGCACGAGCGACAAAAACTCTGACGATGCCGGACTCGTGGTGCGATATTCCCTGCGGACGCCGCTTCCGGCAATCGCTGGAAGCACAGCTGGCGCCCTGGTGGCCGAAAATGTTTGGTTTTCATCTGATTAAGATCGGCGCGCTGAGCTGTGAAATTGACAGCAGCAGCTGCATGATCCCGCATCAGGTGAATGTGGCACCGCAGGGTAACACCTTACAGGTATTCGGGGAGGCGGCGCAATTGCCGTTTCTGGACAAATCCGCGGATGTCTGTGTGCTGGCACATAATCTGGGCTACAGCAGTGATCCGCACCGGTTGCTGCGTGAGGCTGACCGTGTCCTGATTGAGGACGGCTGGCTGATTATCAGCGGATTTAACCCGCTGAGCCTGCTGGGGGCACGCAAACTGATCCCGTGGCGTCTGAACCGGGAGCCGCAGTGCAGCCGGATGTTTTCACAGTTCCGTATGCTCGACTGGCTCAGCCTGCTCAATTACGAAATTATGTATCACCGGCTGACCACGCCGATCCCCTGGTGCGATCCGGCAAGTTTCGGCAACCGGCATGCGCGGATTTTCGGCTGTCTGGGGGTGATTGTGGCCCGTAAACGCACGGTGCCGCTGACGTTCACACCGCAGAAGCTGCGCCTGCTGCGGCCGAAACTGAACAATGTGGTGGGCGCGACACGCCAGCAGACGCCGCCGCGCTGTCTGAAACGACGCTGAGGATTACTCCGCTGCCGGCTGATAACCGGTATCGTCCTGTGACGGGGATTCTGCCGCTGCACGGGCGAGTTCATCACAGCGCTCGTTTTCCGGGTGCCCTGCGTGGCCTTTCACCCACTGCCAGTCAATCTGATGGCGGGTGATGGCGGCATCCAGGCGCTGCCACAAATCGACATTCACCACCGGGGATTTATCCGCTTTGCGCCAGCCGCGCCGCTTCCAGTTATGGATCCACTGCGTGATGCCCTGGCGGACATACTGGCTGTCGGTGGTCAGCACGATATTACACGGACGTTTCAGGGTTTCCAGCGCCACGATGGCCGCCAGCAGCTCCATCCGGTTATTGGTGGTAAGAAAAAAGCCCTCACTGAGTGCTTTCTCATGGCCTTTATAACGCAGCAGCGCGCCGTAGCCGCCGGGGCCCGGATTTCCGAGGCAGGAGCCGTCGGTGAAAATTTCTACCTTGTCACTCATCTCTGGTAGACTCTTCCTCTGATTGATTGGCAATTACCTGAGTCTGACACAAAACGCCATTATGAGCACTGATATTACACGACAAATTGTTCTCGATACCGAAACCACCGGTATGAACAAACTGGGTGCCCACTACGAGGGGCACAATATTATTGAGATCGGTGCGGTTGAAGTAATCAACCGGCGCCTGACCGGCCGTAACTTCCATCTCTATATCCGGCCTGACCGGCTGGTGGACCCGGAAGCCTTTGGTGTGCACGGGATCAGTGATGAATTCCTGATGGATAAACCTGTATTTGCCGACGTTGCGGATGAATTTATTGAATTTATCCGTGGTGCGGAGCTGGTTATTCATAACGCGCCCTTCGATATCGGCTTTATGGATTATGAATTCCGCAAGCTGAACCGGGGGATCCCGCCGACCGCGGAATTCTGTACCATCACTGACAGCTTAACGCTCGCCAGACAGCTGTTCCCCGGCAAGCGTAATAACCTCGATGCCTTATGTGACCGCTATCAGATAGATAACTCAAAACGTCTGCTGCACGGCGCGTTACTCGATGCCGAGATTCTGTCGGATGTTTATCTGGCAATGACCGGCGGCCAGACATCACTGGCTTTTTCAGCGGATAATGAGAGCAGCGGCGAAGAGAACGTTCAGACTATTCAGCGCGTTACCCGCCCGCAGAGTGGTTTGCGTGTGGTGTATGCCACGGATGAGGAAATTGCCGCGCACGAGGCGCGTCTGGATCTGGCGGAGAAAAAAGGGGCGAACCCGTGCATCTGGCGGAGCTGATTGCCTGCCGCAGCGGCTGCGGCGCCTGCTGCACTGCGCCGTCCATTTCATCACCGATTCCGGGAATGCCGGACGGTAAACCCGCCAATACCCCCTGCGTGCAGTTATCGGAGCAGAATTTGTGCCTGATTTTCGGCTCACCGCTGCGTCCGGCGGTTTGCAGCGGACTACAGCCCTCGCGGGAAATGTGCGGCGAAAGCCGGGATGAGGCCATGATTTATCTGATTGATCTGGAAAAACAAACCGCGCCCTGAAACCGGATGAGCGCGTTGCGGGAGACCGTGTGTCGTGTGCGGTGATCCGTATAAAACAGTATGCTCAGGTGAAAAACTGTGCAATTGCATGGATTTACACAAATCAGGTATTGACGAACGGGAACCGGCATCGTATTATCCGCACCGTTCCCGAAAAGGAACGCACGGAGCGGTAGTTCAGTTGGTTAGAATACCTGCCTGTCACGCAGGGGGTCGCGGGTTCGAGTCCCGTCCGTTCCGCCAGATTACAGAAGCCCTGACAGCAATGTCAGGGCTTTTCTGTTTTTACGCTGCACAATCGCTCTGTATCATTATCATCCCCCGGTATTACCTCTTTTATCATTTTGATAATGCGTTGTGACCACACGCATACTTTATATGAATAAATAATGTTCAGGTGCTGGCACATATCTTGCTGTTTGTTTTCCGTAACCGGTTGCGCGGCCGTCGCCGTTGTGCCGGTAAAAATAATAAAACCAATCACAGAGGTTGTATTTATGAAAACAAACACCGGGAGTGATGAAGTCAATGAAATGATGCCGATGCGGAAACTGTTTCCGTATGCTGTTCAGCATATTTTTGCCATGTTTACCGGCACCATTGCCGTGCCGATAGTGATTTCCCAGGTTCTGAAACTGTCGCAGGAAGATACCACCCTGCTGATTGCCGCCGCGATTTTTGTCTCCGGCGTGGGGACCCTTATCCAGTCACTGAGTATCACCAAATACGTCGGCGTCAGTCTGCCGCTGATCCTCGGCACCTCGTTTGTGGCAATGCCGCCGGTTTTTATTATCGCCTCGCGGTTCGGCGGGGGGCTTGAATCACTGCCTTATGTCTTCGGCGGAACCCTGGTCTCCGGGGTACTGCTGTTCTTCCTCGCGCCGCTGTACGGAAAAATCGCTTTCTTATTCAAACCGATAGTTATCGGCTGTTATCTTATTATGCTCGGTGTTTCCCTGCTGCCGGTTTCGTTTTCCGGCATTGTCGGCTATCCGGGGGACGCTTCCTACGGCGACCCGGCCGGTATTTTTCTCGGCGTGCTGACTATCGCGGTGATTGTGCTGTTAAACCGCTTCGGTAAAGGCGCGTTGCGGGAAATGTCGATTCTTATCGGCCTGATCGTGGCCACTTTGGTCGCGGTGGTGATGGATATGGTCAATTTTGGTCCGGTGAGCAGCGCCGGGTGGTTTTCGTTTGTCCGTCCCGCCCATTACGGTATTCAGTTTGATCTGACCGCCATTATTCTGATGTTCCTCGGTACCTTTATGGCTACTCTGGATTCTGTCGGTACTTTCTCCACGGTCGGCCGCCTGTGTAACCGCTCTATGGAAGGTAATGCCCTGAACTCCCCGATGCGCGGGGAAGGGGTGGCGGTGACCATTTCCGGGCTGTTTAACTGTACGCCGCTGACCTCTTTTATTAACAATGCGGGGGTGATTATTATTTCCGGTGTGCGCAGCCGTTATGTAACCGCGTGCAGCGGCGTGATCCTGATTATCCTCAGTATTATTCCCAAATTCTCCGCAATTGCGACCATGATCCCCGCTTCGGTTTTCGGTGGTGCGACCCTGGTGATTTTTGCCTTTATTACGGTGGCGGGGATAGACACACTGACAAAATCCGTCGATATGACCAAAATGGGCAATATGATGGTGGTCGGGATTTCGGTCAGTGTCGGGCTGATGTTTAACGGACAGGGTGAAGCCCTTTCTCAGTTGCCGGAAATGCTGCGGATTATTCTTTCCCAGGGCGTGATAGTGACTTTTGTTCTGGCTATCGTGCTGAATCTTTTATTCAATTTTGACAGTGTCGTCGGTAAAAAAGAAAAACTGTAATATCTTCGTCTGCCGGTAAGCGGAATTTTTCCGCTGCCGGCAGGAAACTCCCGCCATCCGCCGGATAAGCGCACAGAATGCGGTATTTCCGCTTGCTATTCATTGTGGTAATCGGGTTTAATAGGTCACTTCCGCTGTTGCGCAATACCTGGTGCTAAAACGATTTAGTCAGCGAAAATGCCGCCTGTGCGAAGTATTGTTTCTGTCCTCAGACAAGCCTCGCCTGACGTCTCATTGTTGTCTTTTCAGCCCCGACCCTTTGCCTCTGACCGGTGATAAGGATTGCCATCCGTGCGCGGCACTGCGAAAATAGCCTGTATCTGCTTTTTATCCGAACCTGGAGTAGACAATGACCTCTCGTAAAACTCTTGCTAATGCGATTCGTTTCCTGAGCATGGACGCGGTGCAAAAGGCAAATTCCGGACACCCCGGCGCACCAATGGGCATGGCTGATATCGCGGAAGTACTGTGGCGCGACTATCTGAAGCACAACCCGGCCAATCCGCACTGGAGTGATCGTGACCGCTTTGTGCTGTCAAACGGCCACGGCTCAATGCTGATTTACAGCCTGCTGCACCTCACCGGGTATGATGTATCGATGGATGACTTAAAAGCCTTCCGTCAGCTGCATTCCAAAACCCCGGGTCACCCTGAATACGGCTACACACCGGGCGTGGAAACCACCACCGGCCCGTTAGGCCAGGGTATCGCAAACGCAGTCGGTTTTGCTGTTGCGGAACAGACACTGGCGGCGCAGTTCAACCGTCCGGGTCACGATATTGTTGATCATCACACCTACGTCTTTATGGGCGACGGCTGTATGATGGAAGGGATCTCCCACGAGGCCTGTTCTCTGGCCGGTACCCTGAAACTGGGTAAACTGGTTGCCTTCTATGATGACAACGGCATTTCCATCGACGGTAATGTTCAGGGCTGGTTCACTGACGATACCGCCAAACGCTTTGAAGCTTATGGCTGGCACGTCGTGCGCGGCATTGACGGTCACAACCCTGACCAGATCAAAGCAGCTGTTGAAGAAGCCAAAGCTGTTACTGACAAACCATCCCTGCTGATGTGCAAAACCGTTATCGGTTTCGGTTCACCGAAGAAAGCCGGTACTGCAGATGCACACGGTTCTCCGTTAGGTGATGCGGAAATCGCCGCTACCCGCGAAGCACTGAACTGGCCGTATGCGCCGTTCGAAATCCCGCAGGAAATCTATACTGAGTGGGATGCGAAGAAAGCCGGTGCTGCTGCTGAATCTGAGTGGGATGTGAAATTCGCTCACTACGAAAAAGCCTTCCCTGAACTGGCCCGTGAATACCGCCGTCGTGTCAACGGTGAGCTGCCTGCACAGTGGGAAGCGGATGCAAACGCCTTCATTCAGAACCTCCAGGATAACCCGGCCAGCATTGCCAGCCGCAAAGCATCACAAAATGCACTGGAAGCGTTCGGTAAAGTGCTGCCTGAGTTTATGGGCGGTTCCGCTGACCTGGCACCGAGTAACCTGACCATGTGGTCCGGCTCAGCGCCAATCAATGAAGACAAAGCAGGTAACTACATTCACTACGGCGTGCGCGAGTTCGGCATGTCTGCCATCATGAATGGTATCGCCCTGCACGGCGGTTTCATTCCTTACGGCGCGACCTTCCTGATGTTCGTTGAATATGCCCGTAACGCGGTGCGTATGGCGGCACTGATGAAGATCCGCAGCATCTTCGTTTACACTCACGACTCTATCGGTCTGGGTGAAGACGGCCCGACTCACCAGCCGGTTGAGCAAATCGCCAGCCTGCGCGTGACACCAAACATGAGCACATGGCGTCCGTGTGACCAGGTGGAATCTGCGGTAGCCTGGAAATACGCGATTGAGCGTAAAAACGGCCCGACATCCCTGATCTTCTCCCGTCAGAATCTGGCACAGCAGCCGCGTACCGCGCAGCAGCTGGCAGATATCGAAAAAGGGGCGTATATCCTGAAAGATTGCGCTGGTCAGCCGGAAGTGATTCTGATTGCCACCGGTTCTGAAGTGGAACTGGCCGTGAAAGCATACGAGCAGCTGACAGCCGAAGGCCGTAAAGCGCGCGTGGTTTCCATGCCGTCCACCGATGCATTCGACAAACAGGATGCTGCTTACCGTGAATCTGTTCTGCCGTCAGCCGTGACCGCACGAGTTGCTGTCGAAGCGGGTATTGCGGATTACTGGTTCAAATACACCGGTATGCAGGGTGCCATCGTCGGCATGCATTCATTCGGTGAATCTGCACCAGCCGGTCAGCTGTTCAGTGAATTTGGTTTCACTGTTGAAAACGTGGTTTCTCAGGCGAAAGCTCTGCTGAAATAATCTGCTGATACAGATTCTGAAAGCGCATTCCGGTTTTTTTGACCGAATGCGCTTTTTTTATATCTGCTCCTCTGACTGTCTTGCGATCTTTTTTCATTTAGCATAACCTGTCTTTATTGAGCTGAACCGTTTCAGTTTTAAGGGTGTACTGAATGTACCGCAGAGGATAAAAAAGATTGCGGTTTCTATGATAAATACCCCGTACAAAAACCCGTGAGTCCGTTATTCTTAGTCCGCTGATAATTTGGCTATTTCTGAGGATACTATGACAATAAAAATTGCAATCAACGGGTTTGGGCGAATCGGGCGGAGTGTGCTGCGGGCATTGTATGAAACCGGGCGTAATACGCAGATTACCGTTGTTGCTATTAATGAGCTGGCGGATTCCGAAGGTATTGCACACTTACTTCAATATGACACAAGCCACGGACGCTTTTTTAAACCGGTACAGCTGAAAGAAAAAAATGTGCTGAAAGTCGGTGATGACACTATCCGTATCCTGCATGAAGCGGATATTCACCAGCTGCCCTGGGCTGAACTGGGTGTGGATGTGGTGCTGGACTGCAGCGGCGTGTACGGCTCCCGTGATGACGGGCTGGCACATATCGCCGGCGGCGCGAAAAAAGTGCTGTTTTCCCATCCCGGCGGTAATGACCTGGATGCCACCATTGTCTACGGCGTTAACCATGACACCCTGACGGCGCAGGATAAAATTGTATCGAATGCGTCCTGTACCACCAACTGCATCATTCCGGTGATAAAATTACTGGATGAGGGATTCGGCATCGAGTCCGGTACAGTGACCACCATTCACGCGGCGATGAATGACCAGCCGGTGATTGATGCATATCACAGTGATTTGCGGCGCACACGGGCGGCCGGGCACTCCATCATTCCGGTGGATACCAAACTGGCCGCGGGGATCCGGCGGATTTTCCCGAAATTTGAAGATCATTTTGAGGCGATTTCAGTCCGGGTGCCTACAATTAATGTGACGGCGATTGATTTGAGCGTCACCGTAAAAAGTAATGTCACCACGCAGGATGTAAACCGCCTTCTGCAAAACGCAGCGACGGGGGCATTTCGTGGTATAGTGGACTACACAGAGTTACCGTTAGTCTCGGCGGATTTTAACCATGATCCGCACAGTGCTATCGTTGACGGCACTCAGACCCGCGTCAGCGGACAGCATCTGATAAAAATGCTGGTCTGGTGCGATAACGAATGGGGCTTTGCGAACCGTATGCTGGATACCACTCTGGCAATGGCTGAGGCTGGTTTTCACTGAGGGACGGCGTGCCCCGGCAGAAAATTGAACACAATTTAACTGATAAGAGAATCAACAAGAGGATTCACCATGTCCGTAATTAAGATGACCGATCTGGATCTGGCGGGTAAACGTATTTTTATCCGTGCTGACCTGAACGTTCCTGTCAAAGATGGCAAAGTTACCTCTGATGCACGTATCCGTGCCTCGCTCCCGACAATCGAAGCCGCACTGAAACAGGGTGCCAAAGTCATGGTGACCTCTCACCTCGGCCGTCCGGTTGAAGGGGAATACAACGAAGAGTTTTCACTGAAACCGGTTGTTGATTATCTGGCAGATAAACTGAGCTGCCCGGTGCGCCTGGAAAAAGATTACCTCAACGGCCTGGAACTGAATGCCGGTGAGCTGGTGGTGCTGGAAAACGTCCGCTTTAACAAAGGCGAGAAAAAAGACGACGAAACCCTGTCAAAACAGTATGCATCACTGTGTGATATTTTCGTGATGGATGCATTCGGGACTGCACACCGCGCCCAGGCATCGACTCACGGCGTGGCAAAATTTGCCCCTGTTGCCTGTGCCGGTCCGCTGTTATGGGCAGAACTGGACGCACTCGGCAAAGCACTGGATAACCCGGCACGTCCGATGGTGGCGATTGTCGGCGGTTCTAAAGTGTCCACCAAACTGACCGTACTGGACTCTCTGTCCAAAATCGCGGATCAGATCATTGTCGGCGGTGGTATCGCCAACACCTTTATCGCAGCAGAAGGGCACAATGTCGGCCGTTCACTGTATGAAGATGACCTGATTCCGGAAGCGAAAAAATTACTCAGCAGCTGTGATATCCCGGTACCGGTTGATGTCCGTGTGGCGACTGAGTTCTCAGAAACCGCAGAAGCGGTGCTGAAATCAGCCAATGACATCAAAGATGACGAGCAGGTTCTGGATATCGGTGATGAATCCGCACTGCACCTGGCTGAAATCCTGAAAAATGCCAAAACCATTCTGTGGAATGGCCCGGTCGGCGTATTTGAGTTCCCGAACTTCCGTAAAGGAACTGAAATCGTGGCTAACGCCATTGCTGACAGCGACGCATTCTCTATCGCAGGCGGTGGTGATACCCTGGCTGCTATCGATTTATTCGGCATTGCTGACAAAATCTCTTATATCTCTACCGGCGGCGGCGCATTCCTGGAATTCGTCGAAGGCAAAAAACTGCCAGCCGTTGTCATGCTCGAAGAACGTGCAAAACAGTAACAGTCATAATCAGATGACAATAACGGGCGGTGTGAGCTGCCCGTGACAACTTCCGAAAGACCAATACAGGAAATTTGACATGTCTAAAGTTTTTGATTTTGTAAAACCCGGTGTCGTCACTGGCGATGATGTTCAGAAAATCTTTGCGGTAGCCAAAGAGAATAATTTTGCACTGCCAGCGGTAAACTGCGTCGGGACAGACTCGATCAACGCCGTATTGGAAGCGGCGGCCAAAGTCCGTGCGCCTGTTATTGTTCAGTTCTCAAACGGCGGTGCCGCATTTATCGCCGGTAAAGGTTTCAAAGGCGAAGGCCAGCAGTCCGCTGTTCTGGGTGCCATCTCCGGTGCGCATCATGTGCATCAGATGGCGGAACATTACGGCGTGCCGGTCATTCTGCACACTGACCACTGCGCGAAGAAATTACTGCCGTGGTTAGACGGCCTGCTGGATGCCGGTGAAAAACACTTTGCCGCAACCGGTAAACCACTGTTCTCTTCGCACATGATCGACCTGTCAGAAGAGTCACTGGAAGAAAACATTGAGATTTGCAGCAAGTACCTGACCCGTATGGCGAAAATCGGTATGACCCTGGAAATCGAACTGGGTTGCACCGGTGGTGAGGAAGACGGCGTGGATAACTCGCACCTCGATAACTCCGCGCTGTACACCCAGCCGGAAGACGTGGCGTATGCCTATGAAAAACTGAATGCCATCAGCCCGCGTTTCACTATCGCGGCGTCATTTGGTAACGTACACGGTGTCTACAAGCCGGGTAACGTGCAGTTAACACCGAAAATTCTGCGTAACTCTCAGGACTACGTCTCTGAGAAATATAACCTGCCGCACAACAGCCTGGATTTCGTTTTCCACGGCGGTTCCGGTTCAACTGCGGAAGAAATCAAAGAAGCAGTGGGTTACGGTGTGGTGAAAATGAATATCGACACCGATACTCAGTGGGCGACCTGGGAAGGTATCCTGCACTACTACCAGAAAAATGAAGGTTATCTGCAGGGCCAGCTGGGCAACCCGGAAGGCGAAGACAAACCGAACAAAAAATACTATGACCCGCGTGTCTGGTTACGTGCCGGTCAGCAGTCTATGATTGAACGTCTGGAAAAAGCATTCAAAGAACTGAACTGCGTTAACGTTCTGTAATTTGTTGCGTGAATAATAAAATCGCCCGGTATTTGCCGGGCGATTTTTTTTTACGGATTATTTTTTCTGCTGGCTTTCATTTCGCCGGATTATCGATTCAATTAACTCATCGATATGAAGATTGACCAGCATCTCTACCGCGTCACTGCGGGTTTTACCGGAGAGCATAGATAAATGCGCTATTTTCCGGACGGTTGTGCCGGTCAGTGACAGCGAAACCGCCTTCTTCTTCTCTTTATCCAGTGACACTTTCCCGCTGTAATACACCGATTTCTGACTGTTATGGTTTTCCAGCTCTTCGCTCATCTTTTTCAGTGTTTTGCGATCCAGCGTGCCGGAGTCAGTCATTTCATAGGTATGTGAGGCTTTGCGGTAGCGGATTTCCGCCGACCAGGTATCACGTAACTCTTTGAAAGTACGGGTCAGAGTTGCCTCTGAGCAGCGGAGTGTCGCCAGGATTTCATCTGACGGGACCGGTTTTCCGGTACCGAGCAGGGTTGCCAGGGTGAATAAACGAACCTGTCGTGTGCTTAATTGCATAGTCTGGGGACACCTGTATAAAAACAAAGAGACAAAGCCGCTGTTATGCCGGAAACGTCTGTTCCGCATAACAATTCTATTTAATCAGCTGATCAGGATATATCAAGGCATTCCGATATAATAGTGCAGGATATTCAATCTGATGATATTTCTGTCCTCAGTTTCACCCGTTTTGTGTTTTAAACGGCTGTCCGTCTGTTTTCCGCTGTGCGATCCCGTACACCCGTGCGCGGGCCAGAATGGCGGATGCCCAGCGCCGGTGCGTTGCCGGTTCACACATAGCCCCCTGTGACTTGAATACCGCCTGTGTGGAGTTGAGGATCCGCAGTGCATCCGCATGTTCATCAGCGGAGACCCGCAGCGCCTGTTCAATCACCGCCACCTGATTCGGGTGGATCGCCGTTTTACCCACCAGTCCGTGAGCGATATCCAGCGCCAGTTCCCGCGTCATAACATCGTGATCATCAATATGCTCGCAGACCGGTGCGGTCATGGCAAAATCATACGGGGCAAATACAGAAACCAGCATTTTAATCACATAACCCATCGGGCCATCATACAGAGTGAGATGGCGCGGGCGGCGCAGAGAAATCACATTCATCAGATCATTGCCGCCGATACGCAGCGCGATGATTTTGTCATGGCAGGGATGGGATTTAAGTACCTGTGCCAGTTCCCGCATCTGCATCACATCACAGACTTCTTCTGTTTCCAGGGTCGGCATCATGCACAGCGGGGTATCCTGAACCACCTGCCACCAGACCGGCAGCGTCTTTTGTGTGAATTTCGGCAGTACCAGCCCGTCAACGGCGCTGAGGTCGCAGTGCTCCCGCAGCCATAATCCCATTTCCGGATGGCGCGGGCGGATAAACACCAGCGGCCAGTTCTGGTTTCCGGCACGCTGTTTTTCCGCTGTCAGCGCGGCCAGGATGCCCTGTAAATTTTTCAGTGCCTGCGGGATATCCGCCTCACTGACTGCATCTTCCAGACAGATAATCAGTGAACGCAGCCCGCTGATTTTATTGTGGATAATCGCATCCGTGATATCGGTGCGGGTGGCGGGCATATAGAGTGAGGCCCCTAAATTCCACGGGGAGAGACGTCGGGTCATGGTGATACCTTCCTGATAATAGTGACGGCGCGGTACTGCCCGAGGGCATCGCCGGCTTCCGTGATAGTGATCCCTTTCTGACGGGCGAGATAAAGCAGCAATTCCACATCCGGCTCTGTGCAGTCACGCACAAAGACGTGATCCGGCACCCGGCGCAGGACAGCGCGGGTGGCTTCGGCAATGCCGGGTTTGATTCTGTTCAGATCGGTGACACCGCAGCGTTCAGCCAGTGCAGTGATCACCGCTCGGCTTTTTTTCCGCAGTGCGGTTTTGGTGTCCGGCTCCGGGAAGGCCGCAGCCGGAGCCGCGGTTTCCTGACGGCGCAGTGCGGCAACAGTATCGGTGAGTGTCCGGCTGCACTCATAAGGTTGTAAGTGCTCACAATGCACACAGCCGTGCGGACCGGTATCTGACCAGACAGAGCGGGAGATAAGCCCGGATACCGGCGCTCCCATAATCCCGGAGGGGATCAGCCAGTCATCATCCGCGGCGGAAAGCCAGGCGCATCCGGCAGGATCGGCCAGCACCACCAGACGCGGATCGGCCGGGTAGCCGGGTCTGTCTTTCAGGGTGCGGATCAGTTCACCGGTGATAGCGCCTTTGCCTGTCCAGCCGTCAACAAACACAATACCGGCGGTGCCGTGATGGTGTTCGATCCACTCCAGCGCCGCCGTATCAATACCGCGATCGCGGATAATACTGATGCCGTAATGGTGTGAGGTTTTTCCTGCATCACGCAGCGCCTGATGCAGCATCACCCCTAACGGTACACCGGCGCGGACCAGGCTGACCAGCACAACCGGCTGATCTGCAAAATAGTTACCCAGTGTGCGGGCAAGGGCGCTCACATCCCGCGCCAGACGCGGTGCGCCTTTTTCCAGTGCGCGGTTAAACAGATCAAGATGCCAGTCTGTGGGAGCGGGCTCCTGGCTGAGCATATCGGAATAGTGTTTCTGTCCGGACTGAATCAGCTGCTCTTTCAGTTCCACCGGGGTCATATCAATGGTGACCGGCCGGAGCAGAAACTGCACATCATCCGGCAGATAACTGCCTGAGAACGGCGGGAAATTATACATCAGATACCTCACTGAAAATCCGGGCGGCGACTGCCTCCGCAAACTGACCGCGGGACGGCATCCCGAACCAGGTGCAGTGTTTCATAAAGCGGTAATCACTCAGGCTGTCGCCGAGGCCGATAACCGGAAAGGTGCCGCGCTCTGCCCGTAATAACGCCAGCAGGCGCGTAACAGCACGGCCTTTTTCCACCGGATCCGGCAGCCAGGCGATATTGTTGCTGTTGCGGTGAATGTAAAACCCGTCCGCCGGAAACTGTTGTTCAATCTCTGCGGCAACGGTATAGAGTTCCGCTGTGCGGGTGCTGTCAGTGTGTTTCATCACCAGATAAACCGGCACATCCCCGTACTCATAATTAATACGTGCCCATGCATTAATACCGTGCTCTGCCATCCGCTCTGTACAAAACTGCTGAAGTGACAGCAGCCGTTCACAGTAAGGGGCGAGGGCGGCCAGCATCTCAGACTGCCAGCCGGGTTCCGGCGAACCGTCCGGTTGCAGGATCACTGCGCCGTGTGTGGTGATCGCATAAGAGCGGAACGGGATAGTGACGCGGCGGAGTTCTTCCGTACCGCGTGCCGTAACCGGAATGAGATCAGCATGCGCCAGCAGCCAGTCTGTCAGCATCGCCTGTTCTTCCGTCATAAAACTGCGCGGCTGCAATGTGCGATCAACCGCACCGGCGCGGAACGGCGTAAGTGCCTGCTCCTGCGTCATTTTGCGCTTTGTCTGGAACAGGGTGTCATCCAGGTCACTCAGGATCACCGGTTTAGTCGTCATAAATCACCTCCGTCAGCGGCGCGCAGCGGGCCAGCGCCTGTAATAACTGCGGATCAAACGCCGCCGGATCGGTTTCGGTGCACAGCAGAATGCGGTCAAATGACTGATGTGCCACATTGTAGAGGTAATTGGGGATCCCCAGCCCGTAGTTATCCGTGAAGGAAATAACGGATTCAATAGCACCGCCCGGGGCTATCGGGGAGCGGGTCAGGGCGCTGAATTTTACATCCGCTCCGGCCTCTGCCAGCCGTTCTGCCAGCAGGAACGGCTGCCAGACAAACTCCCCGGAGCCGAGTACCAGGATCCGCTCACCGGGTGCGGTCGTCACCGTACTGCCAAAATCCGTGTGCGGATCATGCAGGCCGAGCCGTACCCGCGTCAGCGGACGGCGGATTGGCACGGCTCCAGCAGCGCTGACATTCACATCCGGCATCTCCGGCAGAGGTGCATCCGGATCCGCTTCCCAGCGCCAGCTGCCGCTGATCAGAGAGATATGCCGCAACGGCAGCCCGTGCTGAACAGTGGCCGGATCCTCACGCCAGTCCGTCAGTGTGACAGTCACAATCTGTTGTAAATCAGGCAGCTGACCGCTTTCATGCAATGCAGTCAGCAAATTGGTAAACGTATTGCCGGTGGTGGCTTCATCATCTGCCAGCACCAGGGTTTTTGCCTGTTGCAGCCGGGTTTTCAGTTGCGGATCGGCCGGGAAATAGAGCAGATGATCCGTGGCGTGGCTGTGATTCTCTTTAAATTCACACAGCAGTTCGCCGTCCGCCGGATGCCGGGTGGAGGAGAGATACAGGGATTCCGGATACTGACGGCGGATTTCGCTGTATACGCCGGCTCCCAGACCGACTGCGGTTTCCGCCATGCCGATAACCAGCAGCGGCTGCGGCAGATCCTGCGGAAACTGCTCACTGAGGCGACGGTAAACACCACGCATGATTTCCGGCTCAACCGGGATATGGCGGCCCAGCACTTTGCTGACAAACAGAAACGCCCGTTTCGGGTTACGCCGCTCTGCAATCCCGAACAGAGCATCCAGAGTTTCCGGTGTGGCGTCGCTGCGGACTTCCAGCGTGCCGGTTGTCAGGGTGAACCGGTGGTGACCGGGACGGGAAAAACCGGGCATAGTGACCTCAGTGTATTGCATTGTTCAGGGAAGACGGGTAGCTGACGGCTTCGGTCAGCGGACGGACAATTGCCGGACGAAATGCAGTGCGGTCATATTCTCTGACCTCATCCGCACTGAGCAGCCCGGTACTGTACAGGGCAAACAGGCCCGGCAGATTCACGCCGCTCAGTGCGGTATAACCGATGCCGCCGGACGGCCGCATATTGATTTCCAGCAGCAGCGGCTGCCCGTGATGGTTATGGCGGGTCTGCACATTCACCAGTCCGTCTGCTTTCATCACCCGCGCACAGGCGCAGGCCAGCTCAAAGGCGGCACCTTCATGTTCAAGGTATTGCAGGGAACCTTCTTTGCGCCGTGCAACGGCAGCCAGCACTTCACCGTTATCAGCCAGAATATCCACGGAATACTCCGGGCCGGGCAAATAAGGCATCAGTACCTGCGCGGGGCATTTGTCAGCGCTTTCAAGGGCGGACAAATACTGTTGCGGTGTGGTGATCCGCCGTTCAGGGTTTGTGAACATGGCCATCGGCTGCGCGTTGTCATCAAACTGCCAGAAGCCGGCACCGTAAATGCCCTGAACCGGTTTAATGCACAGCGGCAGCCCCGGAAACGGGGAATGAGTGAGTGCATCACGCAATTGTGCCGCAGAGGTGATCTGCACAGAAGGCACAACCGGCAGGCCGTGTGATGCCATTTCAGCAGCAAAGCGGACTTTATCATCCGCCACGGTGTAATCAGACAGAGAGGCGACACCGGTTATCAGCCGGGTGCCGGAAGCCGTGATCGTGTTTCTGTGCGTTTCAAACCACGGGATATTCCGCCCGGCGTGGATTACCGGAATACCGTATTTCTCCGTAACAGACAGGATAAACGCCAGCCGCTCATTTTCATCAGCCGGTTCAGTCAGGGAAAAATCCGCTTCTGACAGGATCTCATGACGGGGCTGCCGGTGAGAGGCAAAAATCGTGAGATCAACCTGTAATGTCTGCGCGAACAGCCTGATATTCCGGATCAAATCACGCTGGGAAGAGAGCCCTTCCGTCAGCCAGATTGCATGCGCCATTATTGTGTATTCCTGTTCTGTTTTATCAGATAAATTGGGATCGAGTTTATTTAGGATTAATTAACATGTCAATCATATTATGATTGTGTTTAAGTTGACAACCTTCTGACAAAATCTGACATTTACTGTAATCGTCGATGTCATGATTTTCATTTTAACTATATGTTTAACTTGCATTATTAATTTAGTTTGAAATATATCTTGCCAAAGAACTCCGTCATGATATGATTTTTTAAAATTCATTATCACCAGCACCTGTTGCCGGGTTTTATCTCCCGTTTAAGGAATGAAAATATGGTTTCATTGACGAAGAATCAGACGGTATCTCTCAGCAAGGCATCTGCCGCATTAAATCAGCTGCATTTCGGTCTCGGCTGGGATCCTGTTCAGAAAAAGAAAGGTTTTCTCGGTTCGCTGTTCGGCGGCGGTAACGACTCCATTGATCTGGATGCCAGCTGCATCCTGCTGGATAAAGACGGCCGTATTCTCGACACCATCTGGTTCCGCAAACTGAAATCAGACTGTAAATCCGTGATCCACGAAGGGGATAACCTGACCGGTGAGGGTGACGGCGATGATGAAGTGATCCGCGTGGATCTGAACCGTCTGCCGCAGAATACTGAATACCTGGCCTTTACGGTGAACAGCTTCCGTGGTCAGACATTTAACGATGTGGAAAATGCCTTCTGCCGTGTACTGGATCAGAGCGGTAAAGAACTGGTGCGTTATCAGCTGAATGAACAGGGCTCACACACCGGTATCGTGATCGCCTCCCTGTGCCGCAGCGGCGGCGAGTGGAACTTTACCGCACACGGTGCTGCATGCCGCGGCCGCACGATTGACGATATGTCTTCCGACATCGTCAGTACGGTGGTGCGCTGATGAACATGACGCCCGGGGCGAATGCGCCCGTACCGCTGAAAACACTGCGGGTGACGGTGCTGTCCGGTGCGGCGGCGGATGCCTCTGCGTTCCGTCTGTATGCTGACGGCAAAGTGCAGGGTGATCCGGATATGGTCTTCTACGGCCAGCCGCAGAATGATGACAACACCATCAGCTGGCAGCAGAACGGCAACAATACCGTCTTTACGGTGGATGTCAGCCGTCTGCGTCAGGATGTGCAGAAAGTGGCATTTGTGGTCACCTGTGACGGCGGACAGACTGTTGCCGGTCTGCGCAGCCTGGAAGTTCAGGTTGAGGCGGATCGTGAAAAACTGCTCAGCGGCATTGTGGACACCGCCGGTCGTCAGGAAGCTGCACTGATCCTCGGTGAACTGTACCGCCGCAATAATGAGTGGAAATTCCGCTTTGTTGCCCAGGGCTTCAACGGCGGACTGAAACCACTGGCGGAACACTTCGGGGTGGATGTGGCGGCAGAATCCGCACCGGCACCAGCGCCTGTACCAAAACCGGCAGAAAGCAAAATCAGTTTAAGCAAGATATCGCTGAGCAAAGAAAAGCCGTCAATCAGCCTGAGCAAGCGGGATAACTTCGGTGAAATCCGCATTAATCTGAACTGGCACCGTGATGTTCAGAGCAGCAACTCCGGGGGCTTTCTCAGCAATGTGTTCGGTGGCGGTAATAAAGGTATCGATCTGGATTTGGGCGCATTTGTTGAGTTACAAAATGGTCAGAAATCCGTGATTCAGGCGCTGGGTAATGCGTTTGGTGATTACCGTCGCGAACCGTTTATTCAGTTGCAGGGTGATGATCGCACCGGCGCGGTTTCTGAAGGTGAGTGGCTGCATATCAACGGTGGCGAGTGGAAACACATCCGTCAGATCCTCATCTACGCCTTTATTTATCAGGGCGTGCCGAGCTGGGATAAAACCGATGGCGTAGTCACGGTCTTTGTACCGGAGCAGCCGCCGGTGGAAACCCGGCTGACAGAAGGGGACGACCGCCGCACCATGTGCGCGATTGCCCGTCTGGTCAATGAGAACGGGGCGATCAAAGTTGAGCGTCTTAACCGTTTCTTTAAAAATCAAAGCGATATGGACGAAGCGTTCGGGTGGGGTTTCCGCTGGAAAGCCGGCTCGAAATAATTTAAGTGAGGATACAGCAATGAGTATACTTAACAGGGTCAAAAGTGCGTTTAATTCAGGCCGCGAAGAGCTGACAAAACAGGTCAGCCGTTTCAGAAACCGTAAGTTTATGGAAGGTACAATCGCTGTCTGTGCCCGTATTGCGGTTTCCAGTGACGGGGTCAGTGCGGAAGAAAAACAGAAAATGATTGGTTTTCTGAAATCCTCTGAAGAACTGAAAGTATTTGAAACCGAAGAAGTCATTACATTTTTCAACAAACTGGTCACCAGTTTCGATTTCGACATGGAAATCGGCAAAGGTGAAACCATGAAATATATCCTGGCGCTGAAGGATCAGCCGGAAGCAGCGCAGTTAGCGGTGCGTGTCGGGATTGCAGTCGCGAAGAGTGACGGTAACTTCGATCAGGATGAGCAGAAAGCAGTAAAAGAGATCGCCGCTGCCCTGGGATTTGACCCGGCAGAATTCGGTCTCTGATTTTTATACCTAAGGGTTAATTATGGAATCAACACATATCGGTTTTCCGATGGAAACAGTCACCGTTTTCGTCGTCCTCGCAATCGGTGCGATTTTTATTGATTTGTTTATGCACCGGGGCGATAAGCCGGTTTCACTGAAAAATGCGGCAATCTGGTCAGTTTTCTGGGTTGCTGTGGCAATGGGTTTTGCCGGGTTTTTGTATATCCACCACGGGTCGGAAGTCGCGAGTCTGTTCGTCACCGGTTATGCGCTTGAAAAAGTGCTGTCTGTCGACAACCTGTTTGTGATGATGGCGATTTTCTCCTGGTTCTCGGTTCCGGATCGCTTCCGTCACCGTGTTCTGTACTGGGGGATTATCGGGGCTATCGTTTTCCGCGGAATTTTCGTGGCGATAGGGACCGGTCTGCTGAGCCTGGGGCCGTATGTAGAAGTGATTTTCGCCCTGATCGTCGCCTGGACCGCCGTCATGATGCTGCGTAACCGCGAAGAGCAGGATGAGATAGAAGATTACTCACAGCACATTGCTTACCGGATGGTGAAAAAACTGTTCCCGATCTGGCCGAAACTGAGCGGACACGCCTTCCTGCTGACGCAGAAAGAAGTGGATGCCGAACTGGCAAAACCGGAGAACAAAGACGTCACTATCGGGCGCGGTAAAAAAGCCGCTCTGTATGCCACGCCGCTGATGCTGTGTGTGGCGGTGGTGGAACTGTCCGATGTGATGTTTGCGTTTGACTCCGTACCGGCGATTATCGCCGTGAGCCGTGAGCCGCTGATTGTGTACAGCGCCATGATGTTCGCGATCCTCGGTCTGCGTACTCTGTACTTTGTCCTTGAAGCACTGAAGCAATACCTGGTTCACCTGGAAAAAGCGGTTATTGCGCTGCTGTTCTTTATCGCGGTGAAACTGGGTCTGAATGCGACAGACAGCCTCTGGGGTCACGGGTTACATATTTCGGCCACCAGCAGCTTGTTCGTGGTGCTCGGGGTCCTGGCACTGGGTATTATCGCCAGCTTTGTTTTCCCGGAAAAAACGGAAAGTGCGGATAAGTAATTATCCGCCACCCGTCACTGATTTAACTAAGGAGTAAGTGAAATGAGCGTTTCTCTTTCTAAAGGTGGTAACGTGTCGCTGAGCAAAACAGCCCCTTCAATGAAAAACGTCCTGATTGGCTTAGGCTGGGATGTTCGTTCCACAGATGGTCAGGATTTCGACCTTGATGCCTCTGCATTTCTGCTGACCGCCGCCGGTAAAGTGCGTGGTGATGCAGACTTTATTTTCTATAACAACCTGCGTTCATCTGACGGTTCCGTCACCCACACCGGCGACAACCGCACCGGCCAGGGCGATGGTGATGATGAATCTCTGATCATCAAACTGGATATGATTCCGGCGGAGATCGACAAAATCGTCTTCGTGGTCACTATCCATGACGCGCAGACCCGCCGTCAGAGCTTCGGTCAGGTATCCGGCGCATTTATCCGCCTGGTCAATGATGATACCAATACTGAAATCGCACGTTATGACCTGACCGAAGATGCCTCCACCGAAACCGCGATGCTGTTCGGTGAACTCTACCGCCACGGTGCTGAGTGGAAATTCCGTGCTGTCGGTCAGGGCTATGCCGGTGGTCTGTCATCCGTCTGTGCGCAGTACGGTATCAACGCGTCCTGATTATTTTTTTCAGCGGGCTGACAACCAGCCCTCTTTATAACCCGCAGCAGGAGTCCGAAAATGGCAGTTTCTCTTACAAAAGGCGGTAACGTCTCCCTGACCAAAGAAGCCCCGTCAATGAGCGTGGCGATGGTTGGTCTTGGCTGGGATGCGCGTGTAACTGACGGTCAGGATTTTGACCTCGACGCATCGGTATTTATGGTCGGTGATGACGGAAAAGTATTATCCGACAGCCACTTCATCTTCTTTAATAACAAAACCAGCCCGTGCGGCGCGGTGGAACACCAGGGCGACAACCGCACCGGTGAAGGCGACGGTGATGATGAGCAGGTGAAAATCAGCCTGAACACGCTCCCGGCAGACGTGAAAAAACTGGTCTTCTCCGTCACGATTTATGATGCGGAAGGACGTAAACAGAACTTCGGTATGGTCAGCAACAGTTTCATCCGTATCTGTAACAATGATAACGGCAGTGAAATTGCCCGCTTTGACCTGTCTGAAGATGCATCAACAGAAACCGCGATGGTCTTCGGTGAATTATACCGTCACGGCGCAGAGTGGAAATTCAAAGCCGTCGGCCAGGGCTTTGCCGGTGGCCTGTCTGCATTAGCGTCTCAGCACGGTGTTAATATTTAATTATTGATATCAGCTGGTTGTCGTAAAAAATGCCCTGTCCGTCACGGACAGGGCATGCTGCGTTCAGAAATCCGGCCGGGAGATTACTCGACTCCTGCTGCCTCCCCGGCCGGACGGCGCACATCGTTGGCACCGTATAAATAGCCTTCCCGCACCTTACCGGACACGGCGGCATCATTGCCGGAAGAATCCGCACTGACTCCGGCGGCACCCGGTAACCCCACCATAATCAGCTCGGCGGCGCCCCACGGTGTCTGCTCAACCATCTTATAACCCATTTTATCCAGCAGATTCAGTGAGTCTTTTGATACACCGCGCTGCTCGTAATATACCTCATCCGGCAGCCACTGATGGTGGATACGCGGCGCATTCACAGCTTCCTGCGGTGCCATGCCGTGGTCGATAATATTCAGCGCGGTCTGCAGGGTGATAGAGATGATCCGTGAGCCGCCCGGCGAGCCGAGTACCAGGAAAATCTTACCGTCTTTGGTGACAATGGTCGGGCTCATGGAAGAAAGCGGACGTTTGCCCGGGGCAATCGCGTTGCGCTCACCCTGAACCAGGCCGTACATATTCTTCTCGCCGATTTTGGTGGTGAAATCATCCATTTCATCATTGAGGAAGAAACCGGTGCCCGGCGGGATCACCACCGCACCGAAACGGCCATTGATGGTATAAGTGGTGGAAACCGCATTGCCTTTGTTATCCACCACGGAATAGTGTGTGGTTTCCGGTTTTTCATGCGGGCCGGTACCCGGCTGCACCTGAGCGGAAGGTGTGGCTTTGCCCGGAATGATTTCTTTGCGCAGCTCTTCCGCATAGGCTTTGCTGGTCAGTTTTTCGGTCGGATTGTTCACAAACGCCGGGTCACCGAGGAAGGTGTTGCGATCCATATAAGAGTGGCGCATCGCCTCAGTCAGCGTATGGATATAATCCGCTGAGTTAAAGCCCATCGCTTTCAGATCATAACCTTCCAGAATATTCAGGGTCTGGCAGATAGTCACACCGCCGGAGCTCGGCGGCGGGGCGGATATAAATTCATAGCCGCGATAGGTACAGGTGATCGGCGCAACCTCAGAAATGGTGTAATCCGCGAAATCTTTGGCTGTCAGCTTACCGCCGCCTGCCTGAGAGGCTTTTTCCACGATTTGCGGGATGTCTCCTTCATAAAAGGCGGGAGGGCCTTCTTTGGCGATACGCTCCAGGGTATTGGCCAGATCGGTCTGAATCAGGCGGTCACCGGGCTGAAATGCGGAGCCGTCAGGTTTAAGGAAAATCCGTGCTGCTTCCGGATCCTGCTTAAAGCGGGCGGTGGTGGTGTCCAGCACATCGGTATCTGCGCGGGTCAGGATAAAACCGTCACGGGCCAGTTTGATCGCCGGAGCCATCACCTGCTCCCGTTTCATGGTACCGTATTTTTCCAGGGCATAATCCAGCCCTTTCACAGTACCCGGCACCCCGGCGGCGAGGTAGCCGTACAGGCTGGCATCTTTGATCAGATTGCCGTCTTTATCGAGATACATATCCGCAGAAGCGGACGCCGGGGCTGTTTCGCGGAAATTGATGAAAATGTTTTTTCCGTCTGCCAGATGCAGGGTCATAAAGCCACCGCCGCCGATATTACCGCAGCAGGGATTCACCACCGCCTGAGCGTAGCCGACAGCCACTGCTGCATCCACCGCGTTACCGCCGGCTTTCAGAATATCAGCCCCGGCTTGTGATGCCAGATGCTGGGAAGAGACCACCATCCCGTTGCGGGCCTCAACGGCAGGTTCGGAAGCGGCATACAATTGCGGGGAAAGCAGCAGAGAGAGCAGAAGAACAGGTGTTCGCCATGGGGTTATCATTATTATCTCCGTTGATCGTGCAGGGTTTTGTATGATGAAGTGATTGACTATTTGTTAACTAATAGTTAATTAACGTATAGCAGGGATACTAATATTTGAGAAATGGCGTGCGGGAAAATGTGAAACCGGGCAGAAAAGCAGGACGGGGAGATAATAAAAAACCCGGATAGCCCGGGTTATGCAGAACAGCGTGTCATTACGCAAACGAGACGGTAAACCGGTGCTGCCGCAGCAGCACCGGTTAACACAATCAGGCTGTTTTTTCTTCTTTCATGATTTTGTTCAGTTTCGGTACGATAGCCCACATAATCAGGCCGGCAACTGCCGTTGCGATACCGATTTTACCAAACACATCGGTGTAGATACCGAGAGTCTGAAGCGGGTCGGTCACGCCTTCCGGTGGTGCGGTAAAGGTCGCCACGTAACCGCCCAGCAGTGTTGCCATTGCCTGGGTCAGGAACCACATCCCGAGAATAAAGCCCATCAGGTACTGCGGAACGAATGCAGCCACCATCGCCAGACCCAGCGCACTGATCATCAGTTCACCGACGGCCTGGAAGAAGTAAACCAGGACGATAAACCACGGCGATGTCAGACCGGAGGCATCCGCAAACCACATACCGGATGCAGCGGCTGTCAGGAAACCGGCGGAGCAGCAGAACATACCGATGGTGAATTTACCCGGCATGGAGAAATCTTTGCCGCGTGCGCCCATCTTGCTGTAGAAGTAAGCCAGAACCGGGCTCAGCACGATGATCCAGAACGGGTTCAGGGCCTGGAAGCTGACCGGATGCACATCAATACCCATAATGGTGTGATGTACGTTATAGATAGCGAAGAAGTTCAGTGAAGTCGGCATCTGTGCGTACAGCACGTAGAAGATAACCGCTTCCAGCATCAGAACAAACGCCACATACATCTTGTTCCGCTCAACACCTTTCAGTTTGAACGCTTCGCGGAAGAAGAAGAAGATAACCACGGCGGTAACGGCGAGTAACACATAGTTGGCAATAATGACGTTATGCAGTAACCATGCGCACAGGAAGACGGTTGCCACACTACCGGCGATAACCACCAGCAGGTTGCCGAATTTCATTGGTTTGTGATCCGGCTCGGAACCGATATTGCTCACCATTTTCTGGCAGAACAGGAAGACCGCCAGGGCGATCAGCAGGCCGATACCACAGATATTATAGGTGACGGTATAGCTGTATTTATCCGCGATAACCGGTGCCAGTGACAGAGATATCAGGGAACCGATATTGATCGACATATAGAACAGGGTAAATGCCCCGTCCAGACGCGGGTCTTTCGGTGCATAGCATTTTGCCAGCAGGCTGGCCGGGTTAGCTTTGAATAAGCCGTTACCGACAGCAATGGTACCCAGTGCGTAGAAAATCAGATCCGGGTGCATGATAGACAGGCCGGTCATAAAATAACCGACAGCCATCACGATGGCCCCTAAGATGATGGTCCTCTTGGTACCTAGGACATGGTCACCGACGTAACCACCGATAGAAATCAGACCGTATACCAGCGCGGCGAATGCCCCGAAGGTAATAAATGCCTGTTCCTGACTGAATCCCAGTTTCTGAACGAAGTAGACGGCCAGGATGCCTTGCACACCGTAATAGCCGAAGCGTTCCCACAGCTCCACGATAAAGATCATGAAGAATGGCTTAGGCTGGTTTAACAAACCAACCTGCGCGGGTTTACTCATGGTTTAATGCCTCTTATTAATAATTATTCATCACGCAAAAGCCTTCCCGGCATCGCGGAGGCAAAGCTAAAAGATAAACTCTTGCGTAAGGTTGAGTGTTTGCGTATTTGTCAGGGTATTTGCCAAAGGGCTCAGACTAATATATTGCCTGCTGAGCATCTCAAAGACAGATCACACTTACTGCAATAATTAATATCATAATTGAAATAAAATTCATTAGATTGACATCAATAATTAGTCCGCAATGGTTTTGTTGATGGCGTATTGACCAGATTGATGGTTATTTATTCTGTTGCCAGGAAGGCGGCGGAATTAAATATGACAAACTGTAACAGGTGTTTTTCTGATGAATAATAAGTCGTTAACACATAAGGTGTTAACGACTTATTATGACAATAATGAAAGGGGATCAGGCAACAGCAGCAGCGGGGATATCACCGGTTTCGACAGTGCGGAAATCGCGGCGGAAGTAAATCAGGCCGTGACCTTCGTCGCGGACATCAATATTGCTGATCTCTGCCATAAAGATATTGTGTGTGCCGATTTCCTGTACCTGAGTCACCACACCTTCCAGACAGGCCAGTGAGCCGTGCAGACAAGGTTGTCCCAGCGCTCCCGGCTGCCAGTGATCACCGGCAAAACGCGCGTCCATACTCAGGCCGGTCATCCCGGCAAAATCACACGCCAGTGCCTGGTGTTCATGGGTGAGCACATTGACACACAAACGTCCGTTGGCTCTGAACACCTCACTGAGCGCACTGCTGCGGTTGATGCACACCAGCAGGGTCGGCGGCGTATCTGTGACAGAGCAGACGGCGGTGGCGGTCAGTCCGCCGCGCCCGGCGTCGCCGTCGGTGGTGACAATATTGACGGCAGCGGAGAGTGTCGCCATTGCGTCGCGGAACAACAGACGCTGTGAATTATCCAAAGACATACCAACTCCCGGTGGGATAAAAATGTGACGCAATTGTTGCTTATTTGCGAATGATACGCAGTCTAATGATAGCCGGGGAAAAATACAAGGGAGAGTCAGAAAATGCGGCTGCCGGAAGGACAGCCGCAGGCAGTGGTCTGCGGGGATTAACAGATCCCGCCGAAGCAGAGGTATTTGATTTCCAGATAGTCATCAATACCGTGGCGGGAGCCTTCACGGCCGAGGCCGGATTGCTTGATACCGCCGAACGGTGCCACTTCCGTGGAAATAATTCCTTCATTAATACCGACCATTCCGGCTTCCAGGGCTTCCGCCACGCGGTAGACCCGGCCGATATCGCGGGAATAGAAATAAGCGGCGAGACCGAACTCACTGTTATTTGCCGCACTGACAGCCTCTTCCTCATCGCGGAACCGCACCAGTGGTGCCAGCGGGCCGAACGTCTCCTCGCGGGTCACCAGCATGTCTGAAGTCACACCGGTCAGAACGGTCGGCTCAAAAAATAATCCGCCCTGTGCCGCCGGTTTCCCGCCGCTGAGAACAGTCGCACCTTTGCTGACCGCATCGGCGATATGCTCACTGACTTTACGGATAGCAGCCTCATTAATCAGCGGCCCCTGTTGTGCTTTTTCGTCGGTGTACGGCGCGACATGCAGGGCACTGACAGCCTCCGCCAGTTTCGCGGCAAAGGCATCATACACGCCGTCCTGCACATAAAGGCGGTTGGCACAGACACAGGTTTGCCCGCTGTTACGGAATTTGGCGGCCATAGCACCGGCAACCGCCGCATCAAGATCGGCATCATCAAACACAATAAATGGTGCGTTACCGCCCAGTTCGAGAGAGAGCTTTTTAACCGTCTCCGCACTCTGCGCCATCAGCAACTTGCCGACACGGGTGGAGCCGGTAAAGGAGATCTTGCGCACGACCGGGCTGGTGGTCAGTTCGCCGCCGATAGCGGCCGCATTAAGTCCGGTGACAACATTGAATACCCCGGCCGGAATACCGGCCTGTTCACCGAGTGCTGCCAGCGCCAGGGCGGAAAGCGGGGTTTCCGCTGCCGGTTTCAGCACCATGGTACAGCCTGCCGCCAGTGCCGGAGCGGCTTTTCGGGTGATCATCGCATTCGGGAAGTTCCACGGTGTGATAGCACCGACCACCCCGATCGGCTGGCGTATGGTGGCGATCCGCTGTCCGCTCTGTGTGGCCGGAATGGTTTCGCCGTACACGCGCTTGCCTTCTTCGGCAAACCATTCAATAAAGCTGGCGCCGTAGGCGATTTCCCCGCGTGATTCCGCCAGCGGTTTGCCCTGTTCCAGGCTCAGGAGCTGTGCCAGTTCCTCCTGATTCTCCATAACAAGATCAAACCAGCGGCGCAGGATCTGCGCACGGGCTTTGGCAGTCAGGGCGCGCCAGCCCGGCAGGGCATTTTCAGCGGCGGCAATGGCAAGCCGGGTTTCGTGTGCGCCGAGGTCGCTGACGCGGGTGATCAGTCCGCCGGTGGCCGGGTTGGTCACATCAAACGTGGCCTTATCCTGTGCATCGGTCCACTGACCATTGATATAGCCGCCGGTGCGCAGCAGGGAAAAGGAAGGATCGGTTAACGATGAGGTGAACATAGAGAGCTCCGTTGCGTTTTCTCAAAAAAGTGATGAGGGCACTGAGATATCAGCAGAAGACCATTGATTTATTGTTAATATAGCGTTAATAAAAGGAGAGTCCTTTGGGTCTTTATGACTGATATGCTTTTTATTCTAACAGAGGATGTCTGATTGCGCATTTTCCCGATAAAATTGCGCCTTTTTTTGATAACGTCGATGTTTATGATGTGAGTACATCGCGGAGAAATTACCCATTATGCATGAATCATTACTTATCGCCCTTTTGCAGGCCCGTGAAGTGGTTCTCGGCTACTTTCGCCCGACCCTGAAAGCACACCAACTGACGGAGCAGCAGTGGCGGATTATTCGCATACTGGCTAAGACCCCGTCGCTCGACTTTCATCTTCTGGCACAGAAAAGCTGTATTCTGCGTCCCAGCCTGACCGGTATTCTGACGAGGATGGAAAAAGCGGGCATTATTCACCGCCTCAAGCCCCTCAGTGACCAGCGCAAACTCTATCTCTCCCTGACTGACGAAGGCACGGCGCTGTATCACCGTGTGCAGGCGGAAGTGGAGACCGGCTATCAGGCGCTGGAATTGCAGTTCACGCCGGAGAAGGTATGCCAACTCTATGCACTGCTGGATGACCTGGTGGCGCTGCCGCAGCGTGATAACGAAGAAGAATAAAAAATGCCGCTCAGATGAGCGGCATTTTTACAGTGACAGGCTTACTTCTTGCCGAGCAGATGCAGGAAGTGAATATGTTTTTCATACTGGTCAAGGATGTCATGAATGATCTGCTCCTTGTTCCAGCCCATAATGTCATAATCCTGTCCGCCCTCTTTCAGATGGATTTCCGCACGGTAATAGCGGTGCTCCTCATCTTTTTCCTCGTCGCTCATCCCGGAAAGGGCAAAGGACGGCTGATTGTAATAGCGCAGCCGGGTTTCATAGATAAAGTTCATATCATCCCCCAGATCGACCTCAAAGGTGATCCGGTCGTCGCGGCTGCGGTCGATATGGCTCGGTGTGCTCTGTTTTTCCAGCTCCTGAGATACCATCTCCATCGCCTCCGACACCACTTCATCAATAAAGCGTTTGACCAGCGAACGTTTCGGGAAATAGCCGATATTACGCAGACGGCGCTGCCACGGGATCGGGTTGCGGCTGGCGGTCGGCGCAATGGTCGCCAGCTGCTGGCTGTCGCGTTTATGCACATCAATCCGCAGGGCTTTGATCAGTCCGTAAATCGAGAACAGCAGCACAACCGCAAACGGCAGGGCGCTGGCGATAGTCACCGTCTGCAGGGCGGATAATCCCCCGGCCAGCAGCAGGGTGATCGCCACCACGCCCATCAGTCCGGCCCAGAAGATCCGCTGCCAGACCGGCGTGTGGGTATCCCCGCCGGAGGCCAGAGTATCCACGACCATCGCGCCGGAGTCAGCGGAAGTGACGAAGAAGACAATCACCATCAGCATGGCAAAGAAAGAGAGTACCGTGGAGAACGGGAAATACTCGAGGAACTGGAACAGCGCCAGTGACACATCCTCTTTCACCACCGCAGCGAGTGCGGTTGCGCCCTGATTTTTGATCAGATCAATGGCGGTGTTACCGAAGAAGGTCATCCACAGCAGGGTAAAGCCCGCCGGGACAAACAACACGCCGAAGACAAATTCACGGATGGTGCGCCCGCGTGAAATCCGCGCGATAAACATCCCGACAAACGGTGACCACGACAGCCACCAGCCCCAGTAAAGCAGGGTCCAGCCGCCCAGCCAGTCGTCTGACTTCGGCTCATAGGCAAAGAGATTAAAGGTATTACTGACGATTTCAGAAAGATAACCGCCGGTGTTCTCAACAAAAGATTTCAGCAGCAGCACAGTCGGGCCTAACACACCGACCATAATCAGCAGCAGAACGGCCAGGCCGAGGTTCAGCTCTGACAGAAAACGGATGCCTTTATCCAGACCGGACACGACTGACAGCGTGGCCAGAGAGGTGATCACCACAATCAGCACCACCTGAACGGTTTCTGTCTGCGGCAGGCCGAACAGATGATTCAGCCCGGCATTCACCTGCAACACACCGAAGCCGAGAGAGGTCGCGACCCCGAATACCGTACCGACCACAGCGAAAATATCCACCGCATGACCGGCTGCACCGTAAATACGGTCACCGATAATCGGGTAGAGTGCGGAACGCAGTGTCAGCGGCAGGCCGTGGCGGTAGCTGAAAAACGCAAGGATCAGCGCCACAACCGCGTAAATAGCCCAGGCGTGTAACCCCCAGTGGAAGAAGGTCAGGCGCATGGCCTCTTTTGCCGCTTCAACCGTTTCCGGTGTGCCGACAGGCGGGGAAAGATAGTGCATCACCGGTTCGGCGACACCGAAGAACATCAGCCCGATACCCATCCCTGCGGAGAACAGCATGGCAAACCAGGAAATATAACTGTATGCCGGACGGGCGTGGTCAGGGCCGAGTTTAATATCACCGAAACGGGACAGCCCCATAAAGGTGACGCTCAGTAAAATCAGGGCGACGGCGAGGATATAGAACCAGCTGGCATTTTTAAACAGGCTGGTCTGAAGGGCTTTGAGGTGTATGTCCGCCGTCTGGGGAAACAGGGCGGCAAAGCCGACAATCAGGAGAATAACCAGGGCCGAAATATAAAAAACCGGCGGATTAATCTTCATTTTTTTTGCGGATTGTTCAGTGTCCTGATGACTCATGAATTATTCCTTTTATCAGTTGCAGATAACGCCGGCAGTAAAAAGGGGAGAACTGCATCAAAGCGTCAGATTTTCCTTCTGAAAACGGTACGCGGCTGCGTAGCGGTAAATAGAAACCCCGGCAAAATAGTGTCAGCGGGAGATCAGAAAAAACGGAGATGAATACAGGCTAAACCTGCGGAAAAAAAACGGTGATATTAGATTTTATTCCCCCGGTTGGTGAAAAAAAGAGGATTATAGTGCCAAAAATGTCACTCTGCGGCAAGTCACGGGGGATTTTTGCGGGAAAAAGAGATATTTTTATCTGTGAATTTTATTTACGGAAACCGGCAAACTGCCTGAAATAACACAATAAAAAAGCCGGAAACAATGATTGTTTCCGGCTGATGGCTGTTTTACGGATTGGTACGGGATATTACCTGTTCCGGTTTACTGAGCATCCCCGGTTTTTTCTGAGACATCCTGTTTCAGCTCATCAATTTTTTTATCAGCGGCGGCTTTGGCTTCATCCGCTTTCTGTTTCAGCTCTGCGGCTTTTTCTTCCGCGGCTTTTTTGGCGTCTTCGCCTTTATCTTTGGCATCAGCCAGCAGGGCATCCGCTTCTTTCTTCAGTTCATCCGCTTTGGCATCGGCATTATCACGGATTTCGCCGGCTTTCTCTTTCGCATCATCCATCATGGCACCGGCTTTTTCTTTGGCATCACCGGCGGCTTCTGTGGCGTCCTGTTTCAGTTCTGCGGCTTTCTGCTCTGTTTTATCTGCTGCGTCTTTAGCATCCTGCTTTATTTCATCCGTTTTCTGTTCAGCGGCTTCTTTAATCTGCGCGGCACCTTCCTGTGCTTTCTGTGCGGCAGGATCCGTTTTGCTGCTGTCGTCACACCCGGTGGCCAGTGCAAATACCCCCGCAAGGATGAGTGAACTTAATAATGCTTTTTTCATGATTAACTCCTCTTCAGCAATACTGAGTAAAATAACCGGATAACATCGTGTCCGCGATTATTGATTATATAATAAAATCAGGAAGTCTGCTGACAGATATAATTTTCTGTCAGGGTTATCCCTTTCAGCATAGAAAATGAAGCGCCGGTTGTATAGTTCTGAGGGGGATTTATCAGTAACGGCATAAAATAATATCCCGCTGCATAAAAATATCCGGTAATATCAATACAGAATGCAGTCTTATAAGCGTAACATAGTAAAATGTTTTATTTCAGTTGGTTAGCGTTGTTTGTCAGTGTAAGGAAATACCATGACATATTATCTGCTGGTTATCGTTAAATTTATCATCGGCTTTGTTATTGTGTTAACGCACATGAATATCTCCGGGAAAACCCAATTATCACAAATGACACCGGTTGATTTTATTGGAAACTTTGTACTGGGCGGCATTATCGGTGGTGTTATTTACAGTGATACCATTCCGCTGACGCAATATATTATTATTCTGCTGATGGGGGTGAGTTTTATCAGCATAATCAATTGGGTCAGCAAACATATCAGTGTACTGCGCGCGGTGACTATCGGTAACCCGATCCCGATTATTAAAAACGGGGTATTTATCATGGATAGCATTCATGAGAAGCGCAATAAGATCGATATTCTGAATATCACCTCCCGCATGCATGCACAGGGGATCTATTCATACCGCGATGTGTATTATGCGCAGATAGAGCCGGACGGCCAGCTGACGGTAATTTGTGATCAGTCACAGATGCCGTCAGTCATCGTGATGAAAGACGGCGTGCCGCGTAAATATGAACTGGAACAGATTGGTCATGATGAGGCGTGGCTGACAGACCGCCTGAAACAGCAGGGCATTGACGACCCTGAGTCTGTTTTTCTGGCGGAATTTTATAACGGCAGCCTCAATGTGGTGATGAAGGACGGGCGGATGACCGGCCATCACCGTGAGCCGTCACAGCCGTAAGGTTTTTCCCTTACGGCACGATAACGACTTTTTCCGGATATTTTTCACGGAATTCATGCGCTTTCTGCCATTTATCGTCACAGATAATTTTATCGATAACAGCAATTTCTGCGATTTTTAAAATCCCCTGCTGGCCGAATTTGCTGGAGTCGGCCAGAATAATTTTCTGTTTACTTTTTTCCAGCATTTTCCGTGCAATCATGCCTTCTTCAACACTTTTGACCAGAATGCCTTCATCGCGCACACCGCCCGCGCCGACAAACGCAAAGTCCGCATAAATATGATCAATTTCATGCAGGGTTTTCGCGCCGAGATTGGCCCGGAATTCATGACTGTATTCACCGCCCAGCACATACACTTTCGCCAGCGGGTTCTGCGAGGCGATTTTATCCGCGATAAGGGCGGAATTGGTGAAAACGGTAAATGCAATTGCCGGTAACTGCGCGGAAAACAGCAGCGTTGTTGAACAGGAATCGATATACAGTGTATCGTGCTCAGAAATCAGCCCGGCAGCATAGCGCGCGAGGGTCATTTTTTCCTCGCGGTTCAGTTCCAGCCGCTGTTCAAAACTGCCTTCGCTGACACTCTTTTTCTTCATCGCGCCGCCGTGAATTTTGATGATCTCACCTTCTTTCTCCAGAATGGAGAGATCACGGCGGATCGTCTCAGAGGTGACATTCAGTGTATCAGCAAGATCCTGCACACTGACTTCCCCCTGCTGATTCAGCAGATCGAGAATGTATTCCTTTCTTTTTATCGGATTCATGACCGTTCTCATCACACTCGTAAACATGAACAATATTAGCGCATTATGCGTCGTTGCGGAATGCCGCTCTGTAATGATGAAGTGCGGCAGCAACACCATCCTCCCGGCAGTCAGCCGTAATATACCCGGCGGCCTGCTTCAGTGCCGGAACTGCATTGCCCATTGCCACACGGATATCTGCTGCGGCAAATAAAGAGAGATCGTTTTCCTGATCCCCGATGGCCATGATGGTTCCCGGCCGCAGAATACCGCGCTCCGCCAGTATTTGCAGGGTACTGCCTTTGCTCACGGATGCGGGAACCAGTTCAAAATAGTGCTGATCAGTAAAGAAAGCACTGATGTCCGCCGGTAACTGCGGCCGCAATACGTCTGCCCGGCAAAGCAGTGTTTTTGCCTCTCCGCACAGGGTGATTTTAATGATATCTGTCCGGCTGAAAATAGCGTCTGCCGCGAGTGTCTGTATTGGCAGGCCGAATAATTCAGCTTCATGAACTGTGTATTCTGATATTTTCCCCGGCGGACAGAGCAGAGTATCCTCACCAAAAGCATGCCAGCCGGTGGTGAGCAGGTTTTGCAGTGCGGATAACACGGACGGAGAGAGGGTTGCCCGGCTCAGAACGGATTGTGTGCGGCAGTCATAAATCACCGCGCCGTTACAGGCGCCGATAGCGCGGAGCACCGGAAGCAGCCCGGCGCTGTCCGTCAGAGACAAAATCGCCCGCAGCGGGCGGGCAGAGCAGATCACAATATCCGTTTCCGGCGGCAGCGCCAGCAGTGCCCGGCGGTTGTCCTCTGAAATACGGTTATCCGGATGTAAAAGCGTGCCGTCGAGATCGATAGCCAGTGTGGTCATAAAAAGCCTCAGCGGGAGCGGTGCCCCCGCATGGGAAATACCGTCAGTTGTGATGAATAAAGGATTGGGTGACCTGTGCGGCCGCCTGACATACCACGTTATCGATAGCGGTGCCGACCACTAAAATATTCACCCCGGTTTCTTTAAACGCTTTGGCATTGGCGACGTTAATACCGCCTTCTGCCAGTGTCGGAACACTGACCGCGCCGACCAGCGCTTTCAGCCGGGCTTTAATCTGTTCCGGAATTTCACCGGCGGCCACGCCCTCGTAGCTCATACCGGTCATCAGGCCGATCATATCCACGCCGATGGCTTCCATTTTCTTCGCCACTTCCGCGACCTCTTCCGGGGTTTCCGCCGGGATACCAAAGGTGTGCAGATCGTCCGGGTGGCCGATGTAAGCATCCACGGTCAGGCCGAAGCGGTGCGCAAGACTGACAATATCCGCCAGATCCTCAAAAGTGGATTTATGGGTGTGCAGGCCGTCAGCTCCGGCCCGGGCGATCTGTAAAATATCCTCTTCTGTCACCGGCACCGGGATGGTTTCAGTGAATCCGCCGGCGATCCCGACCGTAATAAAGACATCATCCGGGATCACATTGCGGATACCGTTGACGGCTTCCGCCATCTGCGCGGTGGAGATCTCATGCCGGATCTGCTCGGCGGCGTGCATGTTATTCACGCCTCTGTGTCCGCGTGCCAGCGCCAGCGCCGGATGGTTCGGCTCCAGCATTTTGACCCCGGCATCACACACTGCTTTCGCCAGTCGCGCGTCATCACCGGTGATACCTGTGCTGAGCAGAGTCTGCCCGTTGTGCAGCGCAATAGCATTTCTGACTTTCGCCATGGCCTGTTCACGTTTTTTATTCATATCACCTATAAACATATCAACCTCTTATTACTTTTTTTGTGTTTTTGTATGACGGCACCCGGAGGTGCCGTTTTTATAAAGTCCTGGTGTTGGCGTGTGATATTTTTCACACTTATTATTTGCTGTGTTGTCTTTGCATCAGCCTGCGGCTTTCGCGGTTGTCACGGCACTGAAACGGTTGGCAATGACAGTTATGGCGCAGGTTAAAACCAGAATCACGGTCATGGTCAGCGCCATGTAAAGTGCGTTACTGGATAAGAACGGAGAGGCAAACGCCGGGACATACGCCACCCCTTTGACATTAAACATGCCGAGCATCATGCCGCCGATCCCGGCGGAAAGAATGGCACCACCGAACACGATTTTGTTGGCAAACATGAAGGGATACGCTGATTCCACAAAGGTGCCGAATCCCAGATTGATAAGCAGTCCCGGAGCGGCGACCGCGGCCTCACTGCGTTCACGCGGGGCAATAACGTTTGCCAGGTTAATACCGGCGGCCACCATCACCAGCCCGACCATATCCACCGCACCGAGGAAGCTGACACCGGTTTTTTCCATCTCAAGCAGTACCAGCGGCAGGATCACCGCGTGATACACACCGCCGAGGATCGCAGGCCAGATAACCAGACCGGCCAGCAGTCCCGCCAGAACCGGGCTGAAGGCGAGGGTGCTTTCCAGCGCCAGTTTGATGTAGTTCCCGGCCAGCAGTGCCAGCGGGCTGAGGAAGTAAAACATGATAAGACCGGCGGCCAGACCGGAAATCCCGCCCGCCACGATGTTGACGGTTGTCATCGGGAATTTCCAGCTGATGCACAGGGCAAACAGGTAACGGACAAAAATACCCGCCATGATCCCGCCGGCGATCCCGCCGATCAGTCCGCCCTCGACTGAGAGCACCCCGGCGACAACCCCTGAAACAATCGAAACTTCATCCAGTTCGGAGACCTGTTTGGCGGCAATCACCGCCACAATCACCGGCAGCCCTTTGAGCAGCAGCTGGAAAATCGCATCCAGGCTTTCCAGTCCCGGGATGTGGCTCAGCGCCAGTACAATCGCCATGGCAATAAAGCCGGGCAGAGCCGGGATCATAATGCCGCGGATATTCATCCGCTTAAGCAGACTCTTATCGGACGGCCCGCCGGTGCTGCCTGCACTGCCCAGTACCGGACGGAATTTAATACCCCAGTGTTTGCACAGGGAGGAGATAAACGAGATAGCCCGGGTTCTGCTGGTGGTACCGGTGGTACCCGAGGTGGCAATCACATTGGCACCGGCGGCGGCGATATGGGCCATCGAGGTGCCGCCGGTACCGGCGATCGGCACTTTCTTTTCCGCCGCAGCCTGAAGTGCCAGTCGGTTGGCGTTGTGCGGATCGCCGCTCATAATAATGATGCCGTCGATATCGCCCTGTTCTATCAGCCGGGCAATCTGTTCATCACTGTCGCGCACGGCGTCATTGACTTCCGCGAGGGTGCCGGAGAACGTCACCGCAGGCACGGCATCTGCTTCTGTCAGGGTGTAGACCGCGGCGGCGGTAGAGGGTTTGGCAACATCCATCGACGCCTGTGCTGCAATAAACTGCACCGCAGCAACAGAAACACCGGCGGACTGACATTGTGTGTAGATTTCGCTCAGAAGTTTTTCAGGATCTGCACCACCGAGGTTGTACAGGTTCCCGCCACTACTGCCCAGTATGACAATTTTTTTCATAATCGGACCTCAGGGGGTTCAGGGTAAGTAACGACTTATTGTTGTTTTTTGTTGATATTGCTTGGTATAACAACGCAAATCAACACATCAAAATAGGGCGCGTTGTTTATGAAATAATCACTGAATTGATTCAATTTGGGGGGAATAGTGTCATCGCAGGTTGTTGTTGGTGTTATTAACTGATTTTGGCGGATTTTGTTCTATTTAATGCTGTTTAATTATTAGCTAATTATTTTGCTTTATGTTGTTTTGTGTGAGTTTGATCATAATTAACCGTGTCAATCACACAGAGAAACCACATAAAACAAAAAGCCACTCCGGGGAGTGGCTTCAGAATAAAGATAAAAAACGGATCAGCCCGGCAGATTAACCAGTGAGTCGCGGGTGATATCGCGGATGGTTTTTGCTCCGGTCAGTGTCATTGCCACGCGCATCTCCTTATCAATCAGATCCAGCAGATTTTCGACCCCCGCCTGTCCCTGCGCCGCGAGGGCATAGACAAAAGCACGACCCAACAGGACAGAATCCGCTCCCAGTGCCAGCATCCGCACCACATCAAGGCCGTTGCGGATCCCGGAATCACTCAGAATCGTGATATCTGATTTCACCGCATCGGCAATATCAGGCAGAGCGCGGGCAGTGGAGAGCACACCGTCGAGCTGGCGGCCGCCGTGATTGGAGACCACAATGCCATCCGCACCGAAACGCACTGCATCTTTCGCATCTTCCGGATCCAGAATCCCTTTGATAATCATCGGGCCTTCCCAGAACTCGCGGATCCATTCCAGGTCTTTCCAGGAAATAGACGGATCGAAGTTTGCCCCCAGCCAGCCGATATAATCTTCCAGTTTGGTCGGCGCGCCGCGATAGACCGAGATATTACCCAGATCATGCGGTTTACCCAGCACGCCGACATCCAGCGCCCAGCGCGGGTGAACCATCGCCTGTAACACACGGCGCATGGCGGCATTCGGGCCGCTCATTCCGGAATGGGCATCACGGTAACGCGCTCCCGGCACCGGCATATCGACGGTAAAGACCAGGGTTTTGACCCCGGCGGCTTTGGCGCGCTCAAGGGCATTTTTCATAAAACCGCGATCGCGCAGCACATAGAGCTGGAACCACATCGGACGCTCAATCGCCGGGGCGACTTCCTCAATCGGACACACGGAGACGGTGGACAGAGTAAACGGAACGCCTTTATTGGCTGCCGCTTTTGCCGCCTGCACTTCACCGCGCCGCGCGTACATGCCGGTCAGCCCGACCGGCGCCAGGGCAACCGGCATCGCCAGTTTTTCCCCGAACAGTTCAGTTTCCAGACTGAGAGACGACATATCGCGCAGCACCCGCTGACGCAGGGCGATATCCGCCAGATCCGCCGTATTGCGCTTCAGGGTATGCTCGGCATACGCCCCGCCGTCAATATAGTGAAACAGGAAGGGGGGCAGTCTGGATTCGGCAGCCGCCCGGTAGTCTGTTGAAGCGGAAATAATCATCTTAAATACCTGTATATGTATGTAACAAACTCAGCACTGTGCCCGGTTACAGGGTCAGTATCAGTGCCATCACGGCGGCAATCACGCCGTAGATAAACATCGGAACCACTGTCTTTTTGATAATGGATCCTTCGGCGTTGGTAATGCCGAGGATGGTGCAGACAGCGATAATATTATTCAGACACACCATGTTCCCCATCGCACCGCCGACAGACTGGAGCGCCAGGGTTAAATTGACATTCAGCCCGGTGGTCTGGGCAATGGATTGCTGGATACCACCGAAGGTCAGGTTGGACACGGTATTGGAGCCGGAGAAGAACGAGCCGAGTGCACCGAGGTAAGAGGCGAAGTAGATCCAGCTCTCGCCGGTGGCTCCCGCCAGTGAGCGGCCGATAATGTAAACCGGCGCATTTTCGCCGCCCTGCATCATCAGATTTACCATAATCAGCGCACCAAACAGGGCAATAAACGGTTTGTTGGTCTGTTGTGCGGTCTGCACAAACATGGTTTTTACCTGTGTCCGTTTCAGGCGGAACAGGAAAATACCGATAAACACGACCAGGAAGAACGGGATCAGCGCCGGGACATACAGGGTTTTATAATCCGCCGCGGCCGGAGTGCCGAACACATTGCTCAGGCGGACAATCAGTGCATCACTCAGCGTGATATGGCCGAGAAAACCGAGTGTCCCTTCCCAAATCACGTTAGTGCTGTTGAGCAGTCCTTTCAGGCCGAGCTGGTGGATACGGGTGACAATCAGAATGCCGATCAGCAGCAGGGTCGGGGTCATCGCTTTGATAACCTGTCCGAACGGGATCACTTTTTTCTCTGTTTTTTGTTCAGTACGGGTCAGGCCGATACCGGCACGGGCGGTCACGACAGAAATCCCGAGGCCGATCGCCCCGCCGAGCAGCGCCGGGAACTCATAGTTGACCTGTGCCAGCAGCAGATACGGCACGGTACAGGCGAGAACGCTGATCAGAATAAACACGATATTACGGCGGATCTCCTGCCAGCTGACAATAAAACGGAGCGCCAGCAGCGGGATCACAAATGCAGCCACAAAGTGGATCAGCGCGGAGTAGTGGCTTATCTGATAAACACTCTCTTCATTCAGCCCGAGGTTGGCAAAACCAAACCAGGTCGGTGTGCCGACGGCACCGAACGAGACCGGCACGGAGTTCATCACCAGGGTCAGCAGGGCAACCCGCATAGCCGGGAAGCCGAGACCCACCAGGATTGGTGCGGCGATAGCGGCCGGGGTACCGAACCCGCTAGCACCCTCAATGGTAAAGGCGAATGCCCAGCCGATAATCATCAGCTGTGCCACCGGATTCGGACTGATATTCTCCAGCCAGCTGCGCACCACGTTTTCCGCGCCGCTCACCTGCATCAGCTTATTGAGCATAATCGCCCCGGCAATGATGGTGATCGGAGTCAGCACAGAAATAAAGGCGGTGACAATATTGGCACTCAGCAGTGTGAGATCCGTTTTAAACCAGAACAGCTGGATACAGAACACCACGGCGGCCGTGAAAGGTAATGCGACGTAAGAAGGGATACTGCGACGTTTTGTCATCATCCAGATTAACATCACGATCGGTGCAAGACTGAAAAAAATAGCCATAAAGCCCTCTGACATTATTATTGTTTTAAAAATTAATGTTGCATGCAGGATTCGTTAAATTTTCATTACGGAATTATTTTAATCACAACCAAAAAGAATTATCTATGCTGCATTTTTTTAACAATTGAATGCGGGAGGAAAATGACGTAAAACGCAGAAAATCAGGTGAAAAAAGGAAATAAAAAGATGTTATTTATCAGTAAATTAATGGGTTAATTTGTATGATAAAAGGACGGGGTCACATTAATTAGGCCACTATGGTCAATAGAGAAATTCCAAAAATCGACTAATCGGCATTACAGATATATAACAATCCTGAATCTGTCAGCCGAAATAGGGACGGATTGCCTGATATGACTGCTGAATATGATCGATCAGCAGACGGATTTTGACCGGCAGATGGCGGGTGTACGGATACACGGCATACACACCGAGTTTTTTGCCGCTGTAACCCGGCAGAACTTCCGTCAGCAGCCCGGCCTCCAGATCCTCATGCACCATACAGCGCGGCACCATAGCGATACCGTGGCCGCTGAGCAGCGCTTTGCGGATGGCGCGGGCATTATTGAAGGCGATATTGCCGCTCACCTGCAATTCATAGATTTCACCGGTATCCGGGCGGCGCATCAGCCAGTTTGAGGTACCGCTCTGCTGATAGGTGTAAGTGAGGCAGTTGTGTGTCAGCAAATCTTCCGGATTCTGCGGTGCGGGGTGTTTTTCCAGATAGCGGGGAGAGGCGAGGATCACCCAGTGAGAATCAATCAGCGGACGGGCTATCAGGCTGGAGTCACTCATCATGCCGGTGCGGATAGCCAGATCAATCCGTTCATTCACCAGGTCAACAAACCGGTTCTCCAGATGCATTTCCACTTTCACATTCGGGTATTTTTCACAGAATTCCGCGACGCTGTCGCTGAGAACCAGCTCTCCGGAGATAGTGGGTACTGACATACGGATGAGGCCGGTCAGCTCATCACTGTTGGCACTGACTGCCTGTAATGCGCTGTGAACCTGGCCGGTAAGGGATTTGGCATGCTGATACAGTACGCGGCCGTTTTCCGTGACAGACAGGCTGCGGGTGGTGCGGTAGAGAAGACGGGCGCCGAGGGCTTTTTCCAGCCGTCCTACCCGTTTGCTGAGCACAGAGCCGGTGACACCGGCCATTTCCGCCGCTTTACTGAAGGAGCCGCAATCCACAATCAGCGCAAATAAAATCAGATCATTGGCGTACTCGTGGGCGGGCAGCATGGTAAAACCTCCGGCAGTGAATGAAATAATAAACAGCATTCACTATATCAAAATCTGTGTAACAGTGATAATCACGCCGGAGACAGACAGGTTAAACCGGGTACACCATGTGATCAAAGGCAAACACCGTGGCCGGGAAAATTACCTGACACTCGCGAAGTAAACGCTCACAATCTTCTTCACTGTAGCGCCCGCTGAAATGGGTGGCGATCAGCGTACCAACCCCGGCATCACGCGCCAGAGTGGCGGTCTGCACGGTGGAAGAGTGTCCGCGGCTGTTGGCTTTTTCGGTCATGGTGCCGTCAAGTGTGGCTTCCAGCACAATCACATCCGCATTCTGTGCCAGCTTCAGCGCATTTTCACACGGTGCGGTATCTCCGAAAATCACCAGATGGCGCCCGCGCTGCGGTGCACCGAGATAATCCGCCCCGCAAATCACCCGGCCATCGTCCAGTGTCACTTCGCCGCCCTGTTTCAGGGTCTGCATCCACGGGCCGCCCGGTACGCCTTCGGCTTTCAGGCGCTGTGCATCCAGTGCGCCGGGTTTGTCATGTTCTTCAATCCGGTAACCGTAGCTGATCACCGGGTGCTCGAGTGAGTAAGCGCTGACTTTCAGTTGTCCGTCATCGTAAATCACCCCTTCCGCATCTATCTCAATGATCTCCAGCGGGAAGGTCAGATACGAGCCGCTGAGTGTCAGCGCAGTTTCAACAAACTGCGCCAGTCCCTGCGGGCCAAAGAGAGTAAGTGGGTCCTCACATCCGCCCATGGAGCGGCTGCATAACAAACCGGGCAGGCCGAAAATATGGTCGCCGTGCAGGTGGGTGATAAAGATTTTTTCCAGTTTCGGGATTTTGACCGGACTTTTCAGGATCTGATGCTGAGTGCCTTCGCCGCAGTCAAACATCCACAGGCCACGCTGTAATGATTTGAGATCCAGCACCAGACTGCTGACGTTGCGGTTGTTTGACGGAACACCGGCACCGGTGCCCAGAAAAATTAACTCCATGTTGTTCCCTGTATTGCAGTTGCCGCCGCGCGGAGGCCGGTATTACGGAATACGGCGCAGTTGCGGCGAGCGGGTAATATTTTCCGGTAAGATTAACGGTTCTTCTGCCAGCGGTAAACTCAGACGGGTTTTGCCGGTGATGATCGTGACCCCGGCGGACTGCCAGGCATCTGCTGCCAGTTGTGTGCAGTACAGCCCGTCCTGCGGGTTGATGCTGAAAGGCATGCCGAGCCGCGCAAGGGCATTATCACGGGCACGGTGGTGATTTTCGCTGTCTGCCTGTACGGCATACCAGGCAACCTGTCCGTCTTTGGCGTGTTCAATAAAGAAATCAAGGGGATCGCGGTTCACACCGCTGATACCGCCCGGGTGCTCCTGCGGGGTGGCGTGGATAACATAAGTGCCTTCCGGCGTGATATCAACAACGCCGACATGGCTGAAACCGCTGTTATCGATACTTCTGACAATGTCGCTGATGGCTTCGCCGCCGTCACGGAAAACCAGGTCGCCGCTCTGAATGCCGGGCGGCGGCACTGCCGCCCGCAGCGGCAGTGCGACTGTCAGCAGCGCCGGGAGCAGAAACCCGGCGCAGAATGAGTGTTTCATCAGCGCAGGATAATTTTCCAGTCGCCTTCATCTTTTGTCAGCAGGAAACGCTCATCTTTCTGTTTGCCGTCTTTGAAATTGACCGTCAGAATCACGGTTGCGCGTTTTTTGCTTTCATCAATATCGACGGATTTCACTTCTGTGCTTTCCACGCCGCCGTTGCCTTCAATGCGGCGCGCCATATCACCGACAATCATCTGTACTTTGCCTTTGATTTCCATCTCATTTTTTTGTTTATCTTTTTCCGGGATGGCGAGCAGATCATAAGCTTTATCCGCATCTTTTTTCTCAACAGCACTGTAGAACTGTTTAACAACATCTTCCGGGGAATCACTGCCGCAGGCGGTCAGCATCATACTGCCGGCCAGCAGCATCAGGGTGAGGGCGATTTTTTTAAACATAGGTTTTTCCTTTAAAAGACAACAGGTGTTTTTATTATTTTCTGATGAAAATACCGGCAGTATACGGACATCCGGCGGCTTGGCAATCCTGTATATAACGCTGACGGCGGATTCAGGGAAAGATAGCGCAGTGAGGGCGACACTGCGCAGGTTATTATGCGGATACCTGTTCAGGAAAACCCGGACAGAGGATTATCAGGGCGTATCACTGAGCAGACTCTCCAGCACCATTGCGCCGGCTCCCTGGGAAACCACCTCGTAGGAATCAAACGCGGGCACTATCCGGGTGTTAATCTGCGGGAATCCGGTCAGTTTCTGTGCCACGGTTTTCTGCACAGTGGCAAAGAAAGTGTGTTTCGGGGTCAGCGTCCCGCCGCAGACCACCACATCCGGCTGGAAGGAGAGGATGGTATTGGCGATTGCCAGACCGTAATAATAAGCAGCCTCTTCGAGTGCATCGGTACAGATTGGATCGGCCAGCTCAAGGGCTTTAAAAATCACATGGTAATCAATCTCCTGCTCATCACTGACCAGCGAGGTGATAACGGAGGATTTGCCGCGCCGCAGATGCTGAATCACGGTTTTGCGGATAGCTTCCAGCGAACTGTACTGATTAAGACAACCAAATGAGCCGCATTCACAGGTGCGGCCGTGGAGATCGAGCGTCATATGCCCGAACGCATTTTCCGAACCCGGCGGCATAAAGCGAACAGGCTCGCTGAGAATGGTACTGCTGCGGATCTCCGCGTCACAGGTGGTGAAAAACAGGCGGCGGCTCTCTTTGTGGCGCAGCCGGTATTCTGCCAGTGCGGCAAAATTCACCCCGCTGCCGATAGTCACCTGACATCCGGTGCGGCTTTCCGCCATCTCACGCAGTAACGGGATCAGATAATCGTTCATGGCGCGGCGGTCACTGCCGGGAGGCAGGGTGTAATCCGCCGCAATGCCGATACCGAGCAGATCATCCGTACTGAGATGATGCTCCTCCAGCAGTGATAACAGCCGGGTGAGCAGCCGCTCCAGCAGCACCTGCGGTGTTTCCTGTCCGGCGGCTTTGATTTTGCAGGTCGCCAGCACATCCAGCTTCAGGTTTTGCAGCACAATCGTGGAATAGATATTGCTGATTTCAATCCCGGCGAGCCGCCCTCTGTCCGGATTGACACTGTAGAGAATCGGTTTGCGTCCGCCGGTGGATTGTCCCAGTTCTGCCGCGCTGATAAGGCCCAGCCTGCTCAGCTCATCCAGCAGCCGCGCACAGGTGGCGCCATTCATGTTGGCTTTTTCTGACAGCGTTTCCGCGCGGATCGGCCCGTCATTCAGAATCAGCTGCCAGAGGGTTTTCAGTTTCCGGGTTTTGGAGTTTTTGGATGACCGGAATTCACTGAGTATGCCGGATAACGTCATAAGCCCGAATCTCCTTTTATCACGGGGCACTGTCTGTTATTCATCATTGTATCCGGATCCTTTTTCTCATATTGAGAAGAAGATCCTGTTTCCGTGTTTACATCTGATCTACAATCGCGGCATACATTTCATCAATTGTTACATCCCGGATAAATTCAGGAGATAAATAATGCATCTCACCGCTGATATCGCAGAAAGCAAAGCGTTCGTCGAAGCGCAGATCACTGTTAAACCAACTATCGGTATCATTTTAGGCTCTGGTCTGGGACCGTTTGCCGATACCCTGGAGAATGCTGTCCGCATTCCGTACAACGATATTCCGCATTTCGCCAGCTCTTCCGCTGTCGGCCATGCCAATGAGCTGGTTATCGGCACGCTGGGCGGCAAAACCGTGGTGGCGATGAAAGGCCGTTTCCACTATTACGAAGGCGTGTCGCTGGATCAGGTTACCTTCCCGGTGCGTCTGATGAAAGCGCTGGGTGTCGGAAAGCTGATCATCACCAATGCCTGTGGTGCAGTAAATACCGGTTTTGCCCCGGGTGACCTGATGCTGATCACGGACCACCTCAATCTGACAGCAAATAATCCGCTGATCGGGCCGAATAATCCGGATCTCGGTGTGCGCTTCCTGGATGTCAGCGAAGTGTACAGCAAAAATCTGCGCGGTATCGCCAAAGCGGTAGCCGCAGAGCAGGGCGTGACCATGCGCGAAGGTGTCTACGCCTGGTGGACCGGCCCGGTTTATGAAACACCGGCGGAAATCCGCATGATCCGCACACTGGGCGCGGATGCGGTGGGTATGTCTACTGTTCCGGAAGCACTGGTGGCGCGTCACGCCGGAATTGAAACCCTGGGGATTTCCTGTCTGACGAATATGGCGTGCGGTATTCTCGACCAGCCGCTGAGCCACGACGAAGTGATTGAAACCGCTGAGCGGGTGAAAAGCACTTTCCTGAAGCTGGTTACCGGTATTATTTCCCGTTTTTAATCAGATAATCATCAGTTAAGCGTGGTTTTCTTTTTCTCAGTATAACATTAAGAAAATCGTCGTTCAGAGGCCGCCCTGACATCATGGGACGTCGGCGGCCTTTTTTTCTTTATCTCAGCGGAGATACCCATGGATATAAAAGTCAGACTGAAAGCGATGCTGTTCCTCCAGTATTTCATCTGGGGCGCGTGGTTAATCACCCTCGGCTCGTATATGATGGCAACCCTCAAATTCACCGGTGCCGATGTGGGCTGGATCTACAGCACCAAAGGGCTGGCTGCGGTGATTATGCCGGGCCTGGTCGGAATTATTGCCGATAAATTTATTCCGGCGAACCGGCTTTACGGCCTGTGTCACCTGATTTGCGCAGGTGCTCTCTTTTATGCCGCAACCGTCACCGATGTGAATGTATTGTTTTGGGTGATGCTGCTGAATGCGATGGCCTTTATGCCGACCATTGCCCTGTCAAACTCCGTCAGTTACGCAAGCCTGCAAAAATATAACCTCGATCCTGTCACTCACTTCCCGTCTGTCCGGGTGTTCGGCACTGTCGGTTTTATCGCGGCGATGTGGGCGGTCAGTCTGATGAAATTCGAACTGAGCAATATGCAGCTTTATATTGCCGCCGGCGCATCATTGCTGCTCGCACTGTATTCACTGACACTGCCGGCGATTCCGGTGGTAAAACAGACCGGCACGACCACCTGGGCACAGCGTTACGGCCTGGATGCCTTTGTGCTGTTTAAACAGCCGGTCATGGCGGTGTTTTTCCTGTTTGCCATGCTGCTCGGCGCAGTGCTGCAAATCACCAATACATTCGGTAATCCGTTCCTGCATGATTTCGGCCGTATCGCGGAATATAAAGACACGCTGGTGGTGCAGTATCCGTCTGTGCTGCTTTCTGTCTCACAGATGGCTGAAGTGGTGTTTATCCTCGCAATCCCGTATTTCCTTAAACGTTACGGTATCAAAACCGTGATGCTGATCAGTATGATTGCCTGGACACTGCGTTTTGGTCTGTTTGCCTTTGGTGAGCCGGTATCAATCGGTTTCTTCTTCCTCGTACTGTCGATGATTGTTTATGGCTGTGCATTTGATTTCTTCAATGTCTCCGGCTCGATTTTCATTGAAAAAACCGTCAGTTCCAAAATCCGCGCCAGTGCGCAGGGACTGTTTATGATGATGGTTAATGGTGTGGGAGCCTATGCCGGTGCGATTGTCAGCGGTAAGGTTGTGGATATGTTCACGGTGGACGGCGTGAAAGACTGGCAGTCAATCTGGCTGATATTCGCCTCTTATACTGTCGTGCTGGCGATTATTTTCCAGTTCACTTTCCGCTATGACCACCGGACTGAAAAAGCCGCAGAAAAAGCAGTGGTATAAGCCGGTTACCGAAACCTGTAAAAAACTAAAAAATGCCCTGTTTTCGGGGCATTTTTTATTATCCGGTCATTGCGATAATATTAATTATTGACTTCACTTATTGTTAATACCAGGTCAGTAATTGGCTGATTACATTGTTCTCTGAAGTAAACTCTTCTGTTAATAGTCATGTGGTAAGGTAAAGCAAGTGAAATAAAACTGCAGTTTTTTCTTTTCATATCAGGAATGAATTTATTATTCCCGGCGATAAGGCTATAACCCGCAGCGGAAGAAATAAACTCCGGAATATCACATGCATCTGATATCCTGGTGATATTGCAATGACCATTGCTGTTAAAGAAGACTTTTAAAAATGCATTGAATATTTCACTTTTAATTTCATTTTCTTTCTGAATGAGACGTTCGTTTGTAATTAATTCCTGAATTGAACCATATTTAGACAACAGGTCGTTATGAACAAGTAATCCTGCCTCTTCCTGAGGGAGTGTTATATATCTGATGTTTTTATTATCCGGAATGATGGCTGATGAAATAACTATATCTGTATTATTTGACAGTATTTCTTTTTCAATATCAATTTGTTCCTCTGACGTCAGTGCCAGATCAATATTATGTCTTTTTTTACAAAATTTAAGTATTTTATCTCTGATCAATGAGCAATAAAGCCCGTTAATTTTAACATTAACAGATGTTCTGTTACCTTTTCTTTCTGACAATTTATCTTCTATATTTTTCATCTGGAGATAATAAGGTAAAAGATCATTGTAAAGATGCGTACCTGCGGCTGTCAGTGATACCTTTTGGCCGCAGCGTTTAATTAATGAAATGCCGGTTTTGGATTCAAGTTCACGAATGCCATGGCTGAGTGCTGAAGGTGTCAGATTAAGTTGTTCAGCCGCGTTCGTCAGGCTGACATTTTCAGCAATAGCAATAAATTGTTTGAGCTGTCTTGATATAAACATAATGTTAACCTATGCAAGAATATCATTAACAAAGGTATAGTCGTTATCATTCTTAATAAAACAAACAATCACACACTGTACCATAGGGTACATTATTTTCTTTGCAAAAAAAAGTAACAAACTGAAAATATATTCAGTGTGAACAATTCACCTACCCATTCATTTTTTGAATATATTTCGGTGAGGAATTTGCTCGCGTAATCGTAATGGATATAAATCAAACCTTAATGAATAAAATATGTGAGCTCATATTTGCATGAACCTCCGGTTATCACGGATGAGTTAAATAAAATTCAGCAAAGTATGAAAAAAAACACATTGTATCGACAGGGTTAATTATTGTAACTGATGACAGGTGATAAAAAATTCCTGGTCTTGCAGGATGTACATGGCGGTATTATTGACTCAGTTTAAGGATGCAAGGATAAGAAATTATGCAGACTGTATCGGGTATACTAAAAATAATAAGCAATAACAGTGATAATACAGATCAGGTCTTATGTGATTTAATGCCACTATCCTGCGCCGGAACTTGTGATAAATATCATGGTGTTATTTCTTCCGCTGAGGCTGAAGCTCTTTTACTGCATATACAGGAACAAAAGAAAAAAAATATATTTACTGATTGCGTTTAATGAACCATCTCCGGCCCGTATACGCGCCGCTGTAAGGAAACCGAAAATGAATAATACAGAGCAGGTGAGAATCGAAACGCCATCATTGCCGAAAGGAGGTGGTGCTATTACCGGAATGACCGGCACACCGGGAATCATCGGGCCGGATGGTGCTTCCGCCTTTTCCGTGCCGTTACCGGTCAGTCACGGACGGGGGTATTTCCCTGAACCGGTACTGAGCTACAGCAGCCGGAACGGTAATGATGCCTTCGGGCTTGGCTGGACAGTCAGTATGGCAGCAGTCAGCCGCAGAGCGGTGAAAGGTGTTCCCCGCTACACTAATGAAGATGAATTTACCGGCCCGGATAATGAAGTTATTGTTCCTGTTTTGGGGAGTGACGGCAAACCGGTATCATCCCTGAAAAGTAAACTGCTTGATACAGACCTGAGAACGGAATACCGGGTAACAGAGTATCGTTCCCGGCTGGAAACCTCATCTGACCTGCTGCAATACTGGCAGGCGGTAAGGGATACTCCGGGGAGCCCGCCTGAATTTTGGGTTATATTTGCCGCAGACGGACAGGTACATCTGTTCGGATATGAGAATCCGGCTCGTATATATAAACCGGATAACCCGCAGCACATCGCCCGCTGGTTAATTAATGCGTCGGTATCCCCGCAGGGAGAGCAGATTTATTATCGTTACAGAAATGAGGATAATGAAGGTTGTTCTGAAGATGAAATTCGTTTTCATCAGAAACAATCCTTCCGTTATCCTGAAAAAGTCTGTTACGGCAATAAAAAAAGCGGGCGCAATTTTCCTTGTGTGAATAATAGCGCTGATGATAACCAGTGGCTGTTTTTCCTGGTATTTGATTACGGTCAGCGCAGCTGTACGCTGGCTGATATTCCCGGATGGCAGATTCCGGCAGGGAAGCAGTGGCCGCTGCGTCAGGATATCTTTTCCTCTTATGAATACGGATTTGAAATTCGTATCCGGCGTCTGTGTCGTCAGGTTCTGCTTTTTCACCGTACTGCTGATTTGGAGGCCGGTACCGATCAGGGGAGTGACCCTGAGCTGGTATCGCGGCTTGTTCTGACCTATGACGAGTCCCCGGTTATCACAACACTGATTGCCGTACGTCGCTCCGGTTTTAATGACCTGAAAGATAAAAACGGGATAACCGTATTACCACCGCTTGAATTTAACTGGACGAAACCGGAAAAATGGTCAGAACATCAATGGGAAACATTGGATCATATCGGGAAACTCAATTCGCACCAGCCCTATCAGTTCCTGGATTTATGGGGAGAGGGCAGTAAAGGCATATTGTATAAAAATCGCGGGGCATGGTGGTACCGTTCCCCCGTAAGAAATAAAAACAGCAGCGATATTAATGCTGTCACCTGGGGCGAACCACAACTTTTACCGGATATACCGGCATTGGATAAACACACTCTGCTGATCGATCTGGATGGTGACGGCCGCCTGGAATGGGTGGTTATTCACCGGGGTGCAAACGGTTATTATCCGCAGGATAAAGATAATGCGGAACAATGGCTGCGTTTCTCCTCTCTCAGTGGTTTTCCGACAGAATTCCATTATCCGGCAGCACAATTAATTGATTTTACGGGTAAAGGGTTGTTTGACCTTGTGGTTATCGGTCCGAAAAGTGTCCGGCTGTATCCGTCAGATCGTAAAGGCTGGAAGGGCGGTATGATTATTAAGCAGCCCGATGATGTAACACTGCCGGTATCAGGGGGAGATGAGCGTTCTTTTACCGGGTTCAGTGATTTACCGGGAACCGGCCAGCAGCATCTGGTCAGGATTAATATGGATGGCGTTTATTACTGGCCGAATATAGGTAATGGCTATTTTGGTCAGCCTGTTTATATTCCGGGCTTTATTCCGGGAGAGAATTTTGATCCGGCAAACCTTTATCTGGCTGATATTGACGGTAACGGTTCGGCAAATATTATTTATGCGCATTCAGATCACCTCGATATTTATATTAACCAGAGCGGTAATCGTTTTTCTGAGCCGGTTAAATTACCGTTACCTGAAGGGATCCGCTATGACCATACCTGCGAACTGCAATTTGCGGATATTCGGGGAAACGGTGTGGATTGTATGATCCTGACCAGGCCGCTGCCGGTACTGCGCCATTGGTTGTTTGAGTTTTCAGCTAAAAAACCGTGGCTCCTCAGTGAGGTAAATAACAATATGGGCATGAATTACGCGCTGAGTTACCGGAGTTCGGCGCAGCTCTGGCTGGATGAAAAAGCAGCATCAGATTATCAGGAAACGCCTGTCTGTTATCTTCCTTTCCCGGTTCACTGTGTATGGAAAACGGAAACTAAAGATGAAATTACCGGCAATACGCTGACCAGTACAGTGAATTACCGCCACGGAGCATGGGATGGTTCTGAACGGGAGTTCCGGGGTTTTGGTTATGTTGAAATAACGGATTCTTTGCTGACAGAAAATGAGGAAGGTAAACCGGAAACAACGATGCCAAAACAAACCCGCAGCTGGTTTGCGACAGGTATTGAATCACTGGATAAACGGTTTCCCGGGGAATACTGGAATAAGGATGAGGCTGCATTTCCCGGCTTTAAACACAGGTTTACGCAAAATTACGGTGATGAGGAAACCGAATGCAGGGATGATTGTAAAGGCGCCGCGAATTATTGGCTGCACCGGGGATTAAAGGGACAATTACTCCGGCAGGAAATTTACGGGATTGATAAATCAGAATTATCAGCAGTTCCGTATGAGGTCACTGAACAGCGGGTTGCTGTCCGTCTGACTGAAACGCGGGGGAGTTATCCGGTAATACGCCCGTCAGTTATTGAGCATCGCCACTACCTGTATGACAGGTTCGCGACTGATCCGAAATGCACACAACATGTGATCCTCAGCAGTGATCAAAATGGTTTGCCACTGAAACAGGTTACTATCAGTTATCCACGACGGAAACAGGATATTAATCCCTATCAGAGTATTAAGAGCCTGCCGGAAAGTACATGGCGGAGCAGTTGTGATGCACAGCAAATGAAACTGCATTTTGTATTACAGAAAAACAGTTATTACGATCTTGATAAACCGAAAGACTGTATCTACCAACTGGCGATAGAAAATGAACAACGGCAGGATTCGGCAGAATTTGACGGCAGCAGGCTGCCAAAGGGTGGTTATTCTCTGGAGAGTTTATCACAGGAGGACAGCCTGATTTCTGAACAGGGTGATTTTATATTTTCAGGACAAACCCGGGTGGTGTATCTGAATAAGTCCGGAGAAAGCGGACTATTATTGCCTGACTTTCCTGTACGGGTTGCTTATACGGAACACGCTGAATTTGATGAAAATCATTTTGAAGAAATGGAACGCTATTTCCCGGGAAAAGATATAGCAGAGTTATTATCATCCGGCGGATACAAGAAAACGAAGTATGCATTTCCGGCAGAAAATGAGAAAAAAGAAATCATCTATGCAGCACAACGGGATATGACGGAATACGGAACTCAGGAACAATTTTATAAACCAATATCTTACCGTGCCACAAACCTGACAGAATTCAATAAACTTGAGTGGGGTAAATATTTTTGTGTGGTTGTTAAATATACGAATTCAGCCGGGGGAGTAACTACACCTGAATATAATGTTAAATGTCTTTCTCCCGCTAAAATAACGGATGTTAATGATAATATATCCACTGTGACGTATAACGGAGCCGGGCAGGTTATCAGTATTCGCTTTTCCGGTACAGAACAGGGGGAAAATACCGGTTATTCTGATGCTGTATTAACGATACCTGATTCTATAACTGATGCACTTAATCTTACCGCACGTTTACCGGTATCTGAATTGTTTCTGTATGAACCAAACAGCTGGATGCTAAAAGTTTCCCCCGAATTTATGACGCCAGAGTATAACGATATTATCTCAAGGCTGAAAAATGATCATATCATTACTGAAGATGGTTATTTCAGTGCATTTTCCCGTGATCATATTTGTGAAAAAAACCGTTGCTTAATAAAAGCGGTGATGATGCCGGATAAAAACAGATTACCACCACATATATTACAGTTACAAACTGACCGTTATGATAATGACAATGCTCAGCAAATACGGCAGAAAGTGACTTTTTTTGATGGCCTTTCCCGCCAGTTACAAATATCTGTCAGAGTAGAATCCGATAATACCACTGTAAGAAGTGATAAAACGGGCCACACCCTGAAGATAAATGGTTCTGATTTTCGCTGGGCGGTAACCGGACGTAAGGAATATAATAATAAAGGTTATGTTATCCGTGAGTACCAGCCTTATTTTATTGATGACTGGAGATATGTCCGTGATTATGTCTTAAAAAAAGATCAGTGGTCAGATACTCACTATTATGATCCGCTTGGGCGCCTTATCAGCGTAGTGACAGCAAAAGGTTATTTACGTAACAGCATATATACCCCCTGGTTTATTGTTCAGGAGGATGAAAATGACACAGAGAAATTACCATAAATATATTCATGATGACAATGTAGCATTGTTATGATTTATTTTGTGTTAATTAAACTAACCATGACGCAGGTTTTAATTATCGTATAAATATATATTAATTAGTGATTGTTTTCCGGAAGAAATTTTTCTGTGGCATTTATTATGAAACGCTGCACGGACTACTGTATTTCATTATTAAGATCTGCATTATTCAGGAGCACATTTAATGGGAACTGACAAACATAATTTACTTTTTTCACGTATCATAGATCAGGCTCTTCCGGGACTGTCAGATAAGCTATCAGCAAGAAAAACTGAAAAATCGGTTATTACCCGTCTGAAGCAGGGTACGGAAGGACTGATGGCTGATTATCCCGGGCTCGGGTATCCGGATGCTGAAATGTTGCATAACCGTCTGGCAGTTGCTATTCATGCTGTGGCCCGTAAACAGCGGGAATTACGTCAGATCAGTGAGTTTCGTTCGCCGCGTGAAGAAAAAGGACTGAAAGCATTAACCCGCCAATTAACTTATGAAGATCAATTCTCGCCAAACTGGGCGGGAAATACTTTACCGGATGCGATAGATTCAGGTCACGGCGCTGTTGCTTATCTTTATGACCTGCTTGCATTTGTGGAAATAGCGATTGAACCGAAAGGAGACAGTGATAAAGCGATCACACTCAAACAGCGCAGACCGGATATTTATAATATTTTACTGAATGAAGAGAATGTAAACGGAAATATTTCCAAGATTAAGATTATTAATCAAATTATCAGTACTGCAATCAGTCAGCAGGAAAAAAGTGAAGATCCTGAGAAGCTGATGCTGAATGTGCGCTATCCTTACCGGTTTCCGTTTGAAAATTATATGAATCAGATTTATGCCGTATTGGATGAATATGATTTATCAATAGGGGATATTAAACGGTGCTGTGATCCTCAGGCGCCTTATTTCACACAGCCGGGTTTGCACGGGACGAATTCAGATTCTGCACTCTGGCTGGACAGCCATTTAGGACCGGGTCTGCGTGAAATTTTGCTGGCGGTACCACAAGTAAAAAATAGTAAGGAAGAAGATAATACGTCATATTTTAAACAAAACTTTGGTATCGAACAGTTTACGGACTTGCTGAACAGCACGGTTTTTTGTCAGCAATTAAAACTGGAGCGAAGTGATCTGGAACTATTGTTTTCCTGCGGGGAATATGTACCGCATTTATCTCCTAATGTTGATCCAAAAACGATTACAGGCTATGAAACTGAGCAGGGAAGAGAAGTTTCTCCCGCTGTTTATGGATCCGTTTTTATTAATAATAATGTATCTCCGGCTATCAAAACCGACAGTAATATCAGTGATAATCATACTTTCGAAAATATGGATGAGAGCCGGTGTGAACGTATTGAACGTTTTTTACGTCTTTCCCGTGCCCTGGATTTACCGTATAACGAGCTGGATACATTACTGACTTCTATTATACGGGCTGAAAAAAATCAGGCAGATAAAGGCCTGACTATTACCGGAAATACATTGCGGGCAATCGGTTTATTTGTGAGCCTTAACAGGAAACTAAAATGTACTGTCAGCCAGTTTTCTGTTCTGTATGATGGTATTTCGATTTACAGTCAGGGGAAAAATATCAGTGATTTTGACCGGTTATTTAATAATGATGACCGCTTCAATTACCGTTTTATTCTTGATGATAAAAAGATGGAAGAGCGGGATATTAACCGTATATGCAGTGTATTTGGTATTAACTATGATACCTTTTCCTATCTGGCACTGCTTACCCGGGAAGTTCTGGGGCTGGATGTATTAACCCGTAGCCGGAATGTTATTTCTGCTATTTATCGTCCTGTGGTTTTGGCTGACTTGCTGAAAATAAAACCACTGGAATTACTCGCATTACTGAAATCAATGAATTCCGATGCTCAGTTTGATCGTTTATTTACCGGGATACCGGAAAACCGGGTTTACAGAGTATTTGAGCAGGCGGATATTACCAGTGCGATTAGTGCTCTGGTCAGTATCCATGCATGGCGGACAGAGAATAAATTATCGGTAGCTCAGATCTTTAATTGGATTACTCCTGCAATTGTTGATGAGCAGGAAGATAATACTGAACGGGAACTATTCCGTCAGATTAAACAAAATACAGAAAATATGTTATTCAGTAATGAGATATTACATCTTGCCGGGGTGCCAAAGGATATAGAATGGGTTTCATTATTGCATGTTTTGATTAATGATCAGGGAATTGTTAAGGACACGGATGACGGTCTTGATTGGGAAAGTTATAAAGGCTATGCACTGGGTATTATCACACCTGTGGTGAGAAAAGAATTAGTAAATGCAGCGCCGGAAGAACAGGATAATGTTATTAATACAATTTTATCCGTGCTTTTGGAAAAAAGGTCTGCTCAGTGGAAAAGTGTGAGTGGGTTACTTGAGGGATATCTCGGAAATAAAACGGACAGTATTATCCCGGCATTGTACTGGTGCGGAAGTAATACCAGCGATTTTTTGAAAAATATCCTGGATATACCTGACGATAATATGTTGTCTGCGGATGGTAATAAGATAATGAGGTTATTGTCATCTCTGCGGCGTTATAGTGACATTATTTCACATTTCCGTCTCGAGCCAGCCATGATGTCACAGTTATTATCTCATGATAATAATCAGCTCTGGTATGAAATGAAAACAGAAAAACCAGATTTACAGTTACTTTACCGGCTTTCGGTATATCGAAAACTTATTGACGATGGTAAACAACCGGCTGAAAAATTATTAAATTATCTTTCTCTGATTAATTCACTCCCGATAGACAGTCGCAGTGATGAAATACGCCTGTATCGTGATCAGGCACTGAATAAACTATCACTGTTTATGGGATGGAGTATTAATGAGTTATTAATTGCAGCGCAATATGTCGCGCCGGAAAATGCCATTATCCGGACATTGCCGCAAATTCTTCTTGTTAAACAAATTCATTCAGTTTGTCTGAAAACGGGGATGAGTGCCCGCAGTATTATTTCGCTGTTTAATCTGAATGAAGATAGTAAATCATCACTGTATCAGTCTGTTGCTGATCAGGTAATGGAAAGTCTGGCACCGCAGGATGTATCACTTTACAGCAATGATGAATCCAGTCAGGGTGACCTGACCGTAAGTGTTTCAGCCGGGAAGACAACACTGCTGGTTTACAGTGAAAGTCAACAAGAACAGCAGGTGGCGGAAGATGAAACACGACTGACTGTTACCTTGCAGACACTGGAAAGTACGCCGCTGGAGGGAATACCTGTTTTATGGGAAAAAATATCTGACCAGGGTGAATTATCCGGAACTGAAAGTATAACAGATAAATCGGGTCGGGCTTCAATGATATTAAAAGCCGGGCAGCAGCAGGGGGTTGCATTAATTAAAGCACATTATGGTGTGAAAAATATTCCGTTACCTCTGATCAGAATTGATTGTGATATTAGTACGCTGGGTACAACAGGTATTGAGACCGTACCGGAACATCCGGTTGATATTCCGGCAGACGGGAAAGCACAGGTTGAAATTACTACATTCTTCCGTGACAAATACAATAACCCGGGAATAGATAAAAATATCCGCTGGGAAACAACCGGGGGCCGTTTTATTTATAAAGACGGAATTACAGATGATCATGGAAATTGTCACGCAATATTGGTCAGTGATGAACCTGCTGATGTCACGGTGCGTGTATTTTATGAAGATATACCTGAAGAATACACTGAGGTTGATATTTCTTTTATTTCAGCATAGCCGCAGAAATATAAATTTCACTGATGTTTGCAATGAATATGGATAACGGGAGAATAAAATGCCTCGTAATGTAAAACAAATTTTGAATCATCTCGCAGAGAAGAAGCGGGATGCGTATGTGGATTACTTCACTAATTATGTAGTAGGTAAAGATGAAAATACAGCAATGCTGGGAATTACCGATGCAGATGATCTGTATGATTATTTTCTGACGGATGTGAAAACGAGTGCTGACTTTGAAACCAGCACTGTTTCTGATGCACTGGCCAGTATTCAGCAATATATTAATAATATTCTTAATCAAAAAGAGCCCGGTTACTCAGGTGAATTTAGTGAAGAGCTTCAACAGTGGTGGTCCGGTTATCTCGGGCACATTTCACTGTGGAAAGCATATCAGAAAATGGAGGACTATCCGGAAGACTATAATTTACCTGACTATGTCACTGATAAAACAGAACTATACAATAATTTTGCTGCAGACCTGGGGAGTAACAGTCTCGATGATGCCGGAATACAAACGGCTTTCCTTAAATATTTACGCAGCTATGAAGCAGTTAATGCGATCAGTGTCATCTCCGGATATGTTGATTATCCCGGAGAACGAAATGATAACGATACATTTGGCGGGCATGGTTTTCTGAATTCTGACTATTATTTTATCGGTAAAAATAACTCATCACCAGCCGGTTTTTACTGGCGTGAAGCAAATATAAGAGCAGATAAATCCTCGAGATACATTTCTCCACGTGCGTGGCAGGAATGGCAGCCATTAGTCATCACTGAAGATGCAAAAGATATTTTACAAATGCGGATTGTCAAAGTGAGTGGTTGCCTTTTTATTGTGTATCTGGCAGGTAAGGAAGAAACACTACCCGATAAAGAAAACTCAACGCAGGGAAGTGAAAATAACAAACAATATAAGGTTACACTTAAGCTGAGTCGTATGGGGCTGGACGGGAAATGGGACATTCCTGAGCAATTATATGAAAAAATCTATGATAGTAAGCCTGTGAAAAAATCGGAAGATGAGGTGGATCCATTCCGGTTAATATCCGTTGCATTTACTCAGGATGAACAGCGGGATGATTACCTGGTTATTGCATGGCTGGATAATCAGAATAAGGAAGATAATCAGGAAAATATTATTTTTTCCGATGTTTTGAATGTACTCAGACAAAAATCAGCTGTCGTGAGTACGGATATTCTTGGCGCAGAATGGCAGTTAAAATTAGCATCCCGATTTTTTGAAAAAAAAGAAAAAGAAGAAAAAGAAGAAGAAGAAAAAGAAAATATCTGCCAGCACCGTATTTTTGGTGTTGAAAATGATATCAGCAGTATCCGGGGAGTCAACAGTAATCCGAATTTATCACTGGAGGCATTCTATAGTCTCAAGAATAACTGTCATCAGTTACGGGTCAGGGGGACTTGTCATCGTTCAGCTAAAATACCTGATCTTATTTCACTTCACCTTCAGGCAACGGTCAGTAAATGGCGTAATGGGCGTATTATTGTCAGCGGAAACCGTAATAATATTACTGTCAGAGCAGAGGCAACCGAAGGGGCAGAATATTTAGCATTATTACTATCTGGTGAAAATAAGGTTGAGTTTAACAAGGCAGATTTTGCTGAACACAATGGCTGGTTTTCAGCAGAAAAAACATTCCCGCTTTCTCAGGAACAATGTGATCTGATAGCTGTAAAAAATTATAAAGAAATACGCAGTGGTGCCGGTTTTTCCTATCAGATAACCTCCGGAGGAAAGGTAAATTCACTGGCACACGTTAAAAACCGTGTCAGCACTGTGATGCAGCCTGTTGTTGTTCCTGCTGAGTTATCAATTTTGAATGACAACCTTGGAGATTTGAATAAAAAAGACTGGAAAGGTGAACTGGTTTATCAGAAAGACAGTCACACACCGTGGTGTACTTTCAGCTGGAAAAACAGCGCAGAAAAATTGGATGATATCCGCTTTAAATTCGGGCTGACAGATGAAGGTGAACAAGGTGAATTTATTGTTAAAATCAGTAAATTAGAATTAAACATTCCTGGTATTACCACGTCTGAAGAGCATCAGCAGTTTTTGATTTTCAATCAGGCAGCTGCAGAACTGAAAAAAGTACGCCTTAATTCTGTTCAGGTTCGTGATCTTATCTATCGCGCGCAAATCGCAGTCAGTCATATTTTTGACTGGGAGGCACAAATTACGGAAGAGCCTGGAGACACTGATAATAAAAAAGAGAAGCTCGATTTACACGGGGCTAACAGCCGGTATCTGTGGGAATTGTTTTTTTATTTACCTTATCTGGTAGCAAGTCGTTTTTCACAAAACCGTCTTTATTATCAGGCTCGTCAGTGGCTGCATTATATTTTTTCACCTTATGACGGACACCGTTTATCTGCAAAAGATGACAGTGAATCGTTGCCTCCGCCTTATTGGAACTGCCGTGTATTAACGCAGGAAGATTCACAATATAAAAGTAATGACTATGCATTACCTGACCCTTACGCGATATCTGAAGATGTGCCTTCTCATTATCGTAAGGCGGTCTATTTAATGTATATCGATACCCTGATTTCCGAAGCCGATTTAAATTACCGTCAGCTCAGCCGTGACAGTATTACCCGTGCCTGGGGATTTTATCATCAGGCACAGGGAATGCTGGGCTATATACCAAAGGAGCGCAGTTTACCGAAATGGCAGCCATGTACTGTCAGTGAGCTGCTGGATGATAAAACCTATTCTGTACAGGAAAGTACCAGACCTGAATTATTTTCAGAAATATATCCGGAAAATATGCCCAAAAAGCTCAGAGGATTTTTCTGGTACGGCAGTCTGGGCAATGAACGGTTCCGTTTGCCCGTTCAGACAAGTTTACTGAGCAGGCAGTCACTCCTGGAGCAACGCTTATTTAATTTACGTCATTATCTGGATATTGAAGGGAATATGATGAACCTGCCGTTATATGCGGCTGCATTTGATCCGTTTGACCTGTTGCGTTCCCGGCTGGGCGGAACGTCTGAACTGGCATATTCACAGTCCGGGTCATTAAGTATTCCGTCATATTGTTTCCGGACCATGCTGGAGAAAGCAAAAGAACAGGCGGCGGCACTGATTACTTTAGGGGATAAACGGCTCAGTTATTACGAGCAAAAAGAACGCTATCACACTGAAAATATGCAATTAAAGGATGCGAACGCGCTTGCTGATGCCAGTGCGGCGATTCAGTCATCGCTGCGTGACCAGCAAAAATCTGCTCTTCTCTCTCTGAATGAAGCCAGGACGATGGCTGAGAACAAAAAGGCATATTACGGAAGTTTAAGTACCAGTACAAAAGAGTGTGAAGCCAGAAATCTGTTACTGAGTTCATCTGTGTTTCAGGGGGTTATCTCGGGCGCTGCTGTTGCGGCAGGTATTGTGGCTGCTGTTCCGCGTATATACGGTATGGCACAGGATACCGGCGACCATGGTAAAATAGCACTGCTCTCTGGTGTGGGGGGGCTCGCTGCATTAGGTGCGGATATTATGCGCGGTACTGCGGAGTATGTTCAGATAGATGAACAATATCGTCGCCGCCAGGAAGAGTGGGCATTTTTGGCGGCTCAGGCAGAAAGTGAAATAAAGGTATTGGATAAACAAATTGCCGCTCAGAACATGGCTATTACCGCAGCTGAAAACAGCGTTAAATATACAAGTCTTCTTCAGACGCAGGCTAAAAATTTGTATGAATATTTCAGTCAGACCCGCCAGGTTAATGAAAGTTTGTACGAAAAAATGGTCAATATTATTGGCTTATTGCATGACCAGTTGTGTTCACTGGTCAGAACATTTTGTGCATTAACAGAAGCATCCTGGCGTTATGAAACGGATGATTATAAACGGAAAACATTTATTCCGGCCGATCTGTGGAGTGGCGATAATTTAGGTATTCTGGTCGGCGTTAAATTACAGAAAGCGTTGCTGGAAATGGAAATGGCGTATACACAGCAAAATACACGCCGCCTGAATATCACAAAAACGATTTCACTGAAATCACTGGTCAGTAACCATCTGGTTAAAACAGATGAAACAGCGCTGACAACATGGGATGAAGTAAAAGAAGCGTTAAAAGAAGCAAAAAAACTGTCCTTCGGGTTATCTCATCAATTTTTTGATACAGATTTCCCCGGGCATTATGCACGAAAAATTCACTCTTTATCCGTGACATTTCCGACATTATTACCGCCATATCAGAATATGCGGGTTCTTCTGGAGCAGACATCAAATACATTATTAGTTTCACAGGATATTGATGCGGTTAAATCCCTCTATAAACCAGCAGAGGAAATAAATAGTGAATCAATTATCCGCAATCTGCGGATAAATCAAAAAATTATATTTTCCCGTGGCAGTGATGATAGCGGAGAGTTTCCGGAAGATGCCTCTACAGGAGGGCAATACCATAGTTTTGAACATTCAGGCGCTATTTCACACTGGCGGCTGTCCGTTCCCCGCCCGCAGAATAACCCGGAACTTATTGATAATCTTAATGACATTATCATTAAACTTAATTATACGGCGAAAAGCGGTAATGACGCCTTTGAAACAGCAGTAAATGATCTGCTGGAAAATACGGAATCAGTAAAATCAGGATGTAACGAGAATGATTAAAAAATATAATCAGGGAGAAGTTAAAGGTCATAACTTTATATCAGATCCTTATTTTGAAAAATGGGATAATGGTGACTGGAAAAAGGGAGAGCTGAATAAATACACAAAGAGAAAGGATGGGGACAGAACGTATCTTTTTATCAGTGGTAAGGGGAGTGTTTCACAGTCTGTTATTTTACCGAAAAAAAGTTCCGGAAAGTCTGATGAGCCTCCTTTTTACTCATTGACCTTTGATTACTCAATTAAAAATAATGCATCGGCGTCATTAATTCTGACATATATGAGCGGGGAACGTGAGTGGGATAAAGAAGAGATTCCGCTACCGGATGAAAAAGAGTGGAGTCAACATAAACTGTTACTTGATGTATCAGAAAAATATACTGAAATAAAATTTGAATTTTATGCCGGAAAATCAGCAGGGAATAAAGGGATTAACCTGACAGCCGTTGATATGCAGTTACATATTGGCGGATTCAGTCCGAAATCCATTGTACTCGATCATGAAAATATTCCGGCAGATAAACCATATCTGCAACTTAACTATGGACGTAAGCATATTCTTAATATCAGGCCATCTGATGACAGTGCGTGGCGTGACCTTGGTTGTTTACTGAAGTGGAATAGTGATACTCCGGCATCTAACTATCCGATCAATTTTGAGCCCAAACTGGACACCGCGCAATCTTTAGAAAAAGAGGGGAGTAATTGGAATATATCCTGTTTAGCTCAAAAAATCAGCGGAATTCCGGAGACATTCAGCATCATGCTGGCGTCAGAATACAGTGCAGTACCTTTTGTTTTTAATGCGGAAATAGGCGATTACCTCTATAAATTTACGGAACCGGCAATTACCGGGATTGCTGTTATTGCTCAGGATGTGCGGGCTGAAGTCAGCATTCGTGTTATCTGTGATTATGATGAGGAGTATCCGGATATACAGGGCGTGCCCGATGTTGATGTTTGCTGGAAATTGGATGACGATGAGTGTTGCGGTAAGACCAAAACAGACAATGATGGTATGACGATTCTTTCATTTTTACCTGAGAAAAGCGGAGACCATAAACTTGTTGCATCAATAACCGATAAGAAAGGACGAGAAAGCCGTCATACGTTTGATATTACTGTTTATGACCGTTCCCCGTGGCTGGATAATACCCGGATTGCTGTCAATAATACCGATGTTGATTTATCGGGAGAAGCCGAATATCTGATGAACGGAAAGGTTACTGTTCTTCACCTGAATTGTGATGAAAATCGCGATATTTTCGGACAGGTTAAACTTGAAAATAAAGAAGGAAATACCGGCGTAAATATCACCCCGGCGGAAGGCCGTAATATTTCACCAGAAGGATTGTTATGGGATATTAATATCACAGGCAGCGACAGCAGAGAACTGACGTTATTATTAACCAGTGACCAGTTCGGTATACCACAGGAAATTCATGTTATTGCATTACAGGATGATACCGGGAAAGAAATTCAGTCACTGAAGATTAATGGCAAAGAAATAAATAAAAAGGCACCGTTAATTATCACGCCGGCAAAACCGGTAACACTAAATTGTACGGTCAATAAATTATTATCCCGTTTGCAGGCTGAACTGAACAGTGAAGAAAGTAAATTGCTGACAGCAGAACCGGCTTTCGGACAATTACAGGCACTGAAAAATAATGCAGCAGAATGGGTATTAAAAAGTGCCGACCCGCAGGGCGGATTCTTTAATCTGGATCTGAATATTCCGCCACTGACAATTCCGCTGACGCTTTCCGGCCGTGCACTGCCGCAGGAAATCATCTCAGGAATTGAGAGCATTAAACTGAATAATACATCGGTAACAATCCCGGGGAATTTGGTTCTTGCGCCGGGAAGGACCTGTACACTAACAGTGAAACCTCATCCTTTACTGAAGGATATTCCTGTTTCATTAGTATCCGATGCCGGTAATGAAATTTCTGTTGTCAGCAATCCGCCGTTTGGTCAGGAAATCCGGCTGGCAGAAAACGGAACTTCTTGGCAGATATCTGCTGACCCTGCTTCTGCACGCGGAAAATTCTCATTGCAGATTCAGAGTCAGTGGGGAGGAGCACCGGTTCATCTTGATGGCGTAGTATTGTCTGCGGATTTACGGGATGAAGGCTCTGTCTGTGTCACTGATGGTGACATGGGCAGAAAATACGATATTGATTTTAATATTGGTTTTGCTTTTCTGGCTTTGGAATTCTATTCACTGGATTTGAAACTTCTGCCGGATAATTTAATCAGCGGACAAACCGTTTCCTGGGAACTGACGGAAGGAGACCATCACCGGGATGCTGTTTCGTTTGATCCGGAGACACCGATAGTATTAGATTTACCGGGTACTGATTGGGAATTCAATTATACCGAAGAAGAAAGTACTCAATTCGATGTAGTATTAAACAGTCAGGGGAAGTTCAGTTATAAAATTCCGTGCCATATTTTCAGTGATGAAAAATATCTGGAGGAAAGTCAATGTATTTTTATGTTGAATGATTCAGTTATTGTCCCCGGTATAAAGTATAACGATCTTGAATATAAGAAAAAGGTGTCGCTTAAACTGAAATTATCACAGGAAGTATCAGCGTTTCTGAATGGAATGGTATTAGCATTAGTTGTTCATAAATCAGATGATGAAGGTGATAGTCTTATTATAACCTCCGATGAATTCATTACTGTTGATAAAAATAAACCTGACCTTGAATGGACCGTTGAAACCGATGTGGCAGTTGGTCACCGTTTTACGCTGGAGATCGTTTTGGAGAATTTAAAAAATATCCGTGCCGTTATGAAATTTACCTCAGTGTGATTTTTTTACAGTAATTGATTTAAGTTGTGGAATGAATAAATTACATATTGATAATATGTGGAGAGTACTATGTCAGAGAAATTAAAAGGTATTTTTGGTAAATTAATAGATATTACGCATGGAAGTAGCTGTGATATTAATATCAGTTTTGTATCACATCAGGAACCCCGGTTAAATATCATAAGAAAAGAAAATAAATCTTCTGATGTTACAGATGAGGATAATAAAGAGCTGACATCATTACTGTCGGATATTAAATCGCACTTTAAAAAAGCCGGTGTTCCGCTGAATATTACTCAGAATGATACTGAGAAAAGTAAAACAGTCACTAGCGGACAAAATCCCGGTAAAGCCGCATTATCCGATGCTGAAATCGCCCTGCAGAAAATGCAGTGCCTGGCACAGGAACTGGGGGCTGAACTGGTGTTGACCGATCGCCCGGCGGAGATGGCAAATGAACGGTGGCGGTTACCGGAGGAGAGTCATCAGGAAAGCCGGGCAGTTGATATGCCGGCAGCAGAGGGGTTGGCGAAACTGGCCGTTGCCGTTCAGGCGGTGACGGATCAGTGTCCGTTACAGATTACACTGATGATTCAGCCTGATTCACGGCCACAGGTGATGCTGAACGTCTCTGCCGGTGAGGTGAACTGGATTTTTGCGGCAAAAGAGGGGCGTTACCCGCTGGATGATTTGCTGGCTAAAATGGCCGGTAAAACGACCACCCATGGCTGGGATGCGATTGTGGTATACCAGCGAGGTCAGGCCAACATGCTGCTTAAACAGCAGCACATTAAGCGGTTTATTACCGGTAATGTGTTAGCGCCGCTGAATGAAGATATCGAATCATCAGACGCCACCCGGTTACAGACACATAACCTGACACTGAGTGCCCCGCATCTGTCATTCGACGGTGCAGGCACCGGAGATTCAATGGCGCAGGTTGGTTGGGATTTTGTCAAAGGGATGATTGTTTTTAAACAGGAAGCGGATGACGGATCTTACCGTGTTAAGAAGATTGAAAAAATCACTCCGCTGAATTCCCCGTGTATCAGTATGAAGGTACCGTTGTCGAGAGCACCGGGGTCAGTGAATGATGTTGGTGAAGTGCAATTTGATATAAAAGAAGGTCATAGCTTAACCAATAACCTGGTGGTGAATGATGTGGCGCAGGATGTTATCAGCGGCTTTTTTAAGCGTTGGTTTGAGGCAACCCCGCCAGACCAGCGGATCTATAAACTGGGAAGCATCAGTCATTATGAAGATGAAAAATTCCTGCCGGAAGAGTTTGTTATCCGCACCGTGAAGGCACCGAATGCAGCATCCCGCGGCTCACAGGATGAAGGTGATGGTGCGGTGGTGTTATTTGTTCGGGTTAAGGATAGTGATACCAAACCGGACGGCACTGAGGTGGATTGGCTACTGGCGGATAATTATAGTTCGGCATTGGTCATTTCCAATTATCAGTTACTCGATAAAATAATCCGGAGGGGATGGAATGGATTTCATCTTGTATTTGATCGTTATGAGGCTGATGCGGGAAAGCCCGGAAAAGTGGAGGCTTTTAGAGGCCAAATTCAGAGGGATTTTGCTTTTAATGAGAGTGCAGAGTCTCGTCCTGATAAAAGATATGCTTGGTCAGTAGTTAGCCTTAATATTACTTACGCCAGAAATAAGTTTGGATCTACAACTATACCTCTAACGTTAAGTACATTATATAATGACAAGGGTATTGGTGGTATTTGTCTTGAATATAAAGTTGATGGTTATTTCAGTGATGAGAATATTGCTTCTCTTTATCGTACATTGGGTTATCATTATTACACTTCCAAACGTGACGAGGCTATATTCGCGGATGTTCATTTCTGTGGTGATTATTTTTTAAGTATACACTTTAAGTCAATGTATACAGCGGTTATTAATGATGATGTCGTTTCTTTTGTTTATAATCCTGATGAATCTTTCTCTAAAATAGAAGTTAGTGGTCATAAAGCTAGTGATAGTAATGATGTTAATGATCTGCTACATCAGCCTGAAGCCATTGAATATATGTCGAAGTACATGCCGGATATTAAAAATATAATTTTTGAATCTGTGAGTAGTTATCTCAATACTGCTAAATTTAATAAAATTAATACATTTACTCTCCGTAATTTACTGTTTCCCGCGGATAACTATTTTCGTGTGCAAGATGCCTGTGCTCCCTGCGACCTGCTGGTGATGGGGCGCTTAGGTGTCGGTGCTGAATCTTTTGCTGTCACCCCCACTGAAACTTCTATCGTTGCTGGTTCGGAATATCAGTTTAGAACAACACCTGAAGTCAGCGGCGTGAAATGGAGTATTTCTGATTCTGAAAAAGGCAATACCAACGCGGATTTAGGTCATATTGATTCTGCAACCGGGAAATATACCGCACCACAAGCTAAGGCAATTACAGAAGGTGTACGCCATGTGGTGGTTTGTGCTGAAAAAGGGGACACTAAAGTATATGCCCTGGCCTCTGTTCTTGCTCATAGTGTGAATATTTCACCGGCGTATCAGGTTATTTTGCCGGGCAAATCCTCCGCTTTAACGGCGGAATCATTGAACGGCGGGGAACTGACCTGGACACTGGCCGATAACCCGCAGGGTTCAGCACTGACAAAAGTCAGCAATAACGAATATACCTATACAGCCGGTAAAAAGAATAAGAAATTAAAACTGAATCTCGAACGTGTTTCAGTGACGGATAAAACGGGTACAACGACGGAAGCAATGATTTTAGTCCGGAATGTGCCGTTAACCGGATATCTCCGGGTGTCATATGACAATGTGCCGGAAAACAGTGTACAGCTCACCTATTTCCCTGACCCTGATGATACGGAAACGGCAATACCGGCAGATGACATTGAATGGACGGTTCTGGAATCCGGTGGTGCAACGCTTGATACTGAAACCGGTATTTTATCCTGCAGTCAGCCGACAGATAACAGTTTTGCGGTTATCAGTACAAAATATCTCGACGAGGATGAAGGTGCGCTTTATTGCGCGATTGCGATCCCGCTGCCGCTGAATACCTATAAAGAAACAATACTGGCTGCCTATTCCCCGGAGCAGTCATAACCAGACCCGGTACCGTATGTGCGGTACCGGGTTTTTGTCATTTTATCTGCTACAGACAAAGGTAAGGTTATGGAAAATACTATCTGGCCCGGCGACGCTGTTACGATAACGCCGCCGTCTTTACCTTCCGGAAATGTCTCTCCGGGAGGAATGGAAGAAACCGTGGCCGGTGCCGGTGCTGACGGTATGGCTACAGCAAATATTCCCTTTGCGGTATGTGCCGGCAGAGGAACTGCACCATCATGCTCTCTTTATTACAGCTCCGCATCAGGCAACGGTGAAACCGGTATCGGCTGGTCATTGCAGACTGCCTGTATCTCCCGCAGTACATTACACGGCGTACCGCGCTATCAGGATGATGATATTTTTCTTGCGCCGGATGGCGGGGAATTAACGGAATACCGTGATGATAACGGGCTGCCTGAAGTCAGGAGTAACATTCAGGTTTGTCAGGGGATAAACCTTGAACAACCTTATACTGTCTGTCGTTACCGCGCTGAGATTGAAAGCAATTATGATCGGATCGAGTGCTGGACAGGGGAAACCGATAAATCACAGCAGTTCTGGCTGATATATCACAGTGATGGTGCTATTTCCTGTTTTGGTCATTCCGCCGGTGCCCGGGTGGCAGATGAAACTGACCCGCTGAGGATCAGCGAATGGTATCAGGAAGAGTTTCTGGCCGTTAACGGCGAACATATCTGCTTTCACTACCGCCGTGAGGATGATACCGGGGTCAGTGACGGAGAACGGCAGGGCGGAAATAACCGGCTTTATCCGCAACGGACAGATTACGCGAATGTAAAAGCTCACGGCAGCCTGTATTGCCTGGCGGGGGATATGCCAGCACCGGAAGATTTTTTACTTCACATTGTATTTGATTACGGCGAAAGAACATTACAGAAAGCGGAGGTTCCGCCTTGGGCCGCCGCCACGGAATCCGCCTGGCTGCTGCGCCGTGATCCGTTTTCACTTTATTCCGCCGGTTTTGAAACCCGCTGCCGCCGGTTGTGCCGCCAGATCCTGATGTTTTCCCGCAAATCGGATGACCTGAAACGTGACCCGGTAATGGTTAACCGCTACCTGCTGGAGTATAACGAAAGCCCGGTCATGACCTGTCTGAGCAGCATTACCCGGCTGGCGTATGAAACGGTTGATGGTGCGCTCCGTGTTGCAGAAAAACCACCGGTTGTTTTTACCTGTACCGATGCAAAACTGACCACGGGGCGGTCAGATTACGTTCCGCTGATGAATTGGCCGGAAGTGGATCGCGGGACCGGGCTGCTGGTGGATCTATACGGTGAAGGCTGTGCGGGGTGGCTGTCCCGCCATGAAGGTGTATGGGGATATCAGGAGCCGGTACGCAGTGAGGTTATGCCTGACGGAACAGAATATGCAGACTGGCAGCCGCTGCCGCTGATCCCCTCTGAGCAGGGAGATGAAAACCTGCTGGCGGATATTAACGGTGACGGGTTCCCTGAATGGGTGATATTACGTCCGGATCTGAACGGCTTTTTTACACTGAATCCGCAGCAGCAGGAAAATAGTTTTACCCCGTTTTCCGCTTTTCCGTCCGAATTTTTTCAGCCGCAGAGCCAGTTTGCGGACTTAGCCGGTAACGGATTGATGGGAATTGCCCTTATCGGTCCGCATACTGTGCGTTTTTATGCCAATAACCGCGAAGGTTTTGAACCGGCGGTGATCACCTGTAATGATGAATGTCTGCCGTTACCCTCTTCTGATGCCCGTGAATGGGTTGCGCTGGCAAATCCGCTTGGCAGCGGCGGGGCGCATTTAACCCGCATCCGTTATAACCGTGTTACCTGCTGGCCGGGAAACGGTTACGGGCAGTTCGGCAAAGCGGTTGAACTGTATCTGCCGGGAGAGATTGATAAGGAAACGCAGTTTCGTCCGCAGCACCTTTATATGACAGATATCGACGGCAGCGGTACGGATGATCTTCTCTATGCCACCCCGGCGGGGCTGAACTATTACCGGAACCTGTCAGGAAACGGCTTTGCAGAGCCCCTGCTGATCAGCTGGCCGGATGATTTTATATGGGATGATCTCAATACACTGCAATTCGCCGCACTGAGCGGACAGGGCGTCAGCCTGGTGGTCAGTGAACGGCACATGAAAGCACGGCACTGGCGGCTGAATCTGACATCTGAGCAGCCGTGGTTACTGAAAACCATCACCAATCACTGCGGATTTTATACTCAGCTCAGTTACCGGAGTTCGGCAGATTACTGGCTGGATGAGAAACTGGCAGAGCCATCACGCCGGAGTCAGCTTCCGCTGCGGTTATCTCTGCTTTCCGGTATACACCGCCGGGATCTGATCACCCGTCAGGAACGGCACACAACCTATTGTTACCGCGGCGGACGCTATGATACGGATAAACGCCGTTATTGTGGTTATTACCGGGTGGATGAAACCGATATCTGCGGTGAGCGCAGTAACAGCAACGACATACCGCTGCAAAGACCCCGCCTGCTGCGCCGCTGGTATCACACCGGTTTTCCGGATGATGCGGTAAAACGTAACGGGTATTTTTCATCGCCGGTAACGTCAGATTCTTTACTGACAAGCTGGCGGGATAATAAAGACCGGATAATTACGGATAGCACCGCACTGTCTCTGCATTATGCCCTGAAAGGTGCATTATTACGGGAAGAATTATTTGATTCGGAAGATACGGCTGTTCCGTTTTCTGTACTGGAACACCGTTATCAGATCCGTCTGCTTCAGCAGAACGGGGATATTATCTGCGCAGCTCCGCTGTTACTGGAAACCCTGAGTATTAATTATCAGCAGTCAGAAAAAGACATCGCCTGTCAGCAGAAAATTGTGATGGATTACTCTGAGTACGGCGAAGCGTTACATGAGATCACTGTTTTTCTGCCGCGACAGAGCGGTGCTGAAGAAAGTCCGTATCCGGCGGTCACCGCGCTTCAGTGGCAGAACTCCTTTGATGATGTGCAATCCCTGTGCTGGTTTACTGAAACCCGCCGCCGCTCACTGAGTATGATCACGCCTGACCGCTGGTTGCCTGTCCTGCCGAAATGCAACTGGCAGGAAAGCCTCTCTCTGACCGGCAGTGAAATGAACGGCAATACGTTATTCAGCCGGGAAATATTACAGGCGAAAGACAGCCCGCTGGCGGGAAAATCCCGGATATTGCTGGCGTGGCAGAAAGCGTGTTACCAGCAGGACGGCGCAGAGATTAATTATCCGCCCCGGATTACGCGCCATGAACAGGCGGTATTTAATGACATCACACTGCAACCATACCGGGCCCACCTCAGTGATGAAGAACTGACACAGCAACTGAGCGCGGCAGGCTATCAGAAGCGGATCCCGGAAGAATTGGGGCAGCCTGTCTGGGTTTCATCAGGAAATACACTGACCTATCTGGATGCCGAAGGGTTTTATTTACCGGCGGAAAGTAAAAACGTACGCGGTGGTGTTCAGGTCTTTCATTACAACACCTATTACAGAATGGCGGATAGTTTCACGGATGAATTTGGCCAGAAAACACAGGTAACAGATATTGATGAGCGATTCTGGCAGCCGGTACGGATCTGCGATATCAACAATAATATCAGTGAGATTCGTTTAAATGCATTTGGTGACATTACCGCAACCAGCCGGTATGGCACCGAAGGGGGAAAAGCGGTCGGGTTTAAACCGGTATCTGAATTTATACCACCGGAACGGCTTACCTTAGCGCAGGCGATTGAGGAATCTGAAACACTGTTAGGCGGGCAGTCTTCTGTCACGCTTTATCATGAGAATGAGCTCAGTGGTGATAATCCGCAGCCGGCGTGGGTGATGACTATCAGTGCGTCAGACTATCCCGGAACGCCGGACATGGCACCGTGCCGCATTGATATTACCTATTTTGATGGTGCAGGACATCAGCGGCAGCTGTTTAGTCTCGATGAACCCGGTGCGGCTTATCCCTGTGCCGGCGGTGTGTTATTGCAGGACGATAATCAGCTGAAAGAAGTCATGGCCGATACCCGCTGGCGGATCATGCAGGAGCCGGAAACCACATTATCAGGCAATGCCGTCCGTCGTTTCAGAGCCTGGTTTTCTGACAGTTATGAACCTGTGATTGATACCCGTCTGTCAGATCTTATTCCGTGTGAAGTGACCGGATATGATGCACAGGATAAGCCGGTATTTGTACAGGATGCGGAAGGATATTTACGTTATCAGCGTTATTTTCCCTGGTTTAATCTGGACTATGATGAGAACGACACGCTGTCTTCCGGTTTTGATCTTCTTCGGCTGTTTCAGCGTCAAAGTAATATATCTGCCGGGCCCGGTAACTATGATGAATTATTTATGGAACGGGGTATTTACGGGCAAATGACAGAAATAGACAAGCCGTATTCAGAAAAAATATATGCCGATAATATTCAGCGATATTATTTTAACGGCGGACGGGAAACCTGGCTGCCGGATGCTGGTATTACTCTGACACCCGGGCAGGATATTCACAGGCCTTATGCAATGCCTCAGGTATGGTACGGAGAGAATGATAATGATAACTAAATTAAACATTAACATCCTGACGAACAGATATAATTTAAGAGGGGCAATAAGATGCTGATTGCCAGTAATGTATTTAACCGGATTGACTGTTCGGAAGGAAAGGTTATTTCAACCGGAAATGATGAACATCGTGAAATTTATCAATACAATAAAGAAAATGGTAATCTGGAGTGTGTATGGTCTGTGATTAATGGGGTGGTAAGGTGTTTTTGTCAACCGGAATATGATAAGAATAACCGTCTGGTTGATATTTATGTTAATACGTATGTGGCTGATAGTGCAGAAAATGAATCTCTGCTGTATACAAAATTACGTTACAGTTATGATTATAATGACCGGGGGGGGGTAAATACAGCGGAAATTTCATCAGGCAATATACTACGTGATCCTTTAGGTGTAAGAAAGGCCGATGACTGGGAGAAATTAGGTACATTGATTTTTAACTATGATGTTAATGATCGTATTGAAATGACAGATCTTAATCTGTTTTCACCTCCTGACGGAAGTCACTATAGTGAGAAAAGGAGTGAGCGTAATTATAAAGAATCATGTCAGTTTAATGAATCAGGTGAACTGACAGATTGTAAATATAGTGGTGATTTGTCACTGACAAATAATATGGGCAGGATACTGTCCGGTCAGAGCTATCAATATAATGAAGACGGATTAATTATTCGCAGTACCCGGCGTTTCAGTTCAGGTGACAGCGATATTATCTGTTATAGCTATAATGACAACTCACCCTGTCTGAGTTCACTGACACATTGTCCGGCTAAATCCGGATGGCCGGAAACAGAAAAATATACGTGGAATAAGGATGGTCAGCTGATTTCCCGTCTCCGCCCGGATGGGTATAAAGAAGAGTATGAATATGACGGAAAACCCAATATTACCAGAATGACGATAGTTAATCCGGAAGGCGGAAGGATTATAAAAATGTTTCTTTATGATAGTCACGGACATCAGGTTATTCAGACTATTCAGTCTCCTCCGGAATATCCGGGTGGTCCGGCTGTTTTCCGGCAGATTAATGATACTTACAATAATGACCATCTTATGACCCGGAAGATTTTTAATCAGGTAGTTGCTGATACTTCAGCTGTCCCGGAAGAAACACATTATTATCACTGGTTTCAGAATCAGGTTATTGCGGTGTCTGTGCAGAACAATTCGGGCAATATCAAAACACATTTTAATTTTAACCACCCGGATGGTACGGCAATATGCCGTTTTTCACCAATAACGCAGAACCAGAATTTAAAATCGGGAGTCTTTAATTATAGTTTCAGAATGCAGTGGATTGCACAGGATCAGCAGGGATTATTTTATCAGCCGGAATTTATTGAGTTACTGCAGGCATGTTTTGAAATGCATCTGACTCCACCGGAAGTATAAGGAAAAATATCATGAACTTATCTGAAATTGGTGAACTGTGTGCAGATACGCCCCGGATGACGGTATTTGACCCCAGAAGGCTGACAGTGCGGACAGTGGATTTTAACCGGAAAAGCAGTACAGATATACCCGACGCACTGATAACCCGCTATCAGTACGGAGAACGGAGTGAAATGCAGACGTGTGCTGATCCGCGTTTCAGTGTCCCTGCACAGGGAAATGAACCCGGATATCAGAATCTCGTTTCTGCCACTGATTTACTGCAACGCCCTGTTCATCAGGTCAGTATCGACAGCGGTGAATCATTAAGTCTGTTGCATGCGGATGGCCAGCCTGAATGGATAACAAAAAATCCGGGAGAGGAGGTTGTCAGTCAGCGTTTTACTTATGATCGTAGCGGACGTTTGTTGTCACTGCACAGTATTAACGGAACAGAGGAGATCTTATTACAGACACGGCGTTACAGTGACGGGGTTGATAATGCCGAAGAATATAATTGCCGTGGACAGTGTACCGAAATACAGAATGGCGCCGGAACTGAAACATTTACGGAGTTTGATATTTCCGGCAAAAATAAAACGTTCAGCCGCCGTTTCTGGTCAGTACGTGACCGGAGTGCTGATTTGAATCATCCGCCTGAAGCGGAAACGCGGATGTGGATTAACCGTAATGATTTATCGGCATCAGGTAGTGTCCGGCAGTTATCGTTGTCTTGTCATGAAGCGGAGCAGGAACGCTCTGTTTATACACGCAGCAACGGGTACAACCGGCGCGGACAGCTTATCAGCAGTCATCTGACGGATGAGGGCGGAAACCTGCATGCATTACTGATATCGGCAGATTATCATGCGAATGGTGCTTGTCAGCAGGAAATGCTGGGTAATGGTGTGACCCGTTATTATGCACAGGAACATTTCACAAAACGGCTGTTGCGTATTTCAACCTGGCGTCCGGACGCTGATAAAAAACGTTACCCGATTCAGGATATTTCGTATCAGTATGATCCTGCGGGAAATGTTACTGAGCGTTATGATTTGGGCCGGGAGGATCAGTATTTCGATAACCTGCGGGTCACAGCACATAATCAGTATCATTATGATTCCTGTTACCGGCTACGTTATGCTGCGGGCCGTGAAGCACTGAATGGCGGAAAAAGCACGATAACGCCGCTTATCAGCGGGTCACACCAGCTGGTGAATTATCAGAGATGGTATGATTATGATAATGCGGGCAATATGACGCAACTTCGCCACAGTGCCGGACAAAACAACTGGACTCAGGTTTTCTCTGTCTCGCCGGAGAGTAACCGCAGTTTACCGCAGCCGGTTTCACCGTATGAAGTGGAACGCTTCTTTGACAGTTTCGGTAACCTGAAAGAAAGTAACGGCGTGCGCTTTTCCCGTGATTCACAGCAGCAGCTTGTCCGCGCGGATGGTGCACGGCGGGCAAACGGCGCGTCGGACTATGAGTTTTATCAGTATGACAGCAGTGGTCAGCGTTGCAGCAAACTCAGCAGCCGGATTGCTGACGGTATCACTCAGGCCCGCCGCCGGGAAACGGTGACGTATATTTCCGGCATGCGTTTGTGTGAGTATGATTATGACGGTAAACCACAGGGCAGCCATTATTCACTGAGTTTTCCGCTGGCCGGCCATTCGGCGGTGGTATGCCTGTCTGAGCGGGAGCCGGAGAAAAAAGAAATACCCCTTACTCTCATGCGTTATAACTGCCTTGATGCGCAGGGCTCGGTCGCGCTGGAACTGAGTGCAGAGGGCGATATTATTACGCAGGAGGAATATTATCCGTTTGGCGGAACCTCACTGTTCAGTTCACGGAGTGAGAGTGAGGCAGACTATAAATATCACCGTTACAGCAATAAAGAACGGGATAATCTCACCGGACTTTACGATTACGGATTCCGTTATTATGCGCCGTGGTTGTGCCGCTGGATCTCGCCGGATCCGCTGGGGATAGCAGATGGCATGAATGCTTACTGTATGGTGCATAATAACCCGGCAACATACAGGGATACTGCCGGTCTGATGGGCACTGATTTTGAGTTGCAGGACTCGCGGACGTCACAAAAATATAAAAGAATAGAGTCGAAGCCATACAGGACGTCTCCTCCGTTGCGCCGGGGTATCGGTGATCGGTTAGGCAATGTGAGCAGAATATTAACCCGTCCGTTGGTGCCTGTGTACCATGCGATTGCCCGGATAGGGCGGGCAATCAGAAGTGTTATCAGCGGGATCCGTTCGGCATTACAGCGTTTCCGTGGCGCAGAAAGTGGGGATGATGATCTGGACATGCAACCATTGCTGGCTGAGGAAATAAGTGATTTTTCCGGTGAAACTGAACCGGGAAACTCTCCGGGCAGAATTCGTTTAGCTGAGTTAACGTTGATGAGCGAACCTGAAAATAATGAAGATGAGTTTGACTGGGATAGTCGCGTAACAGGAGCTCTCGGAGGCAATGGCAGTTTTAAAGCTGATATTGAAACAATATCCGAGATATACGAGATGGGGGATCAATGGCAATTGATAGAAGCTCGCTGGGATGCTGACTGGAACGACATCAAAGATATAACCACCGAGTATGATTTCGGCGAATCTGGCACAACTCCCCGCATATCTGACACAACTCCCCGCATATATGAAGCGTTTGATATTGCGGAAGGGTCTGATGATGAAAACTCACCACTTTTGGCGGGTTCAGATAACAGAATCACACCAGCGGCCATTTCATCACTGGCATTATCTGCCGCAATATTCAGCTTGCTGTGGTGGTATCAGTCTCAGCATACTTACCGTCGCTGAAATAAATAGTTAGTTCTGTAAAACAAAAAAACCGGCCCTGTTAAAAAGGCCGGTTTTGTCATTCTGTATGAATTATCAGAAACTGTAACGGATACCCAGGTTGCCGCTGTAAGGGGTTTCCACATGGCTGCCTTTGGCATAGTTGAACTCTGCATAGGCTGACCACTGGTTATTCATCTGTGCTGTCAGACCCACGCCGTATTTACCGACGGTTCCGGACATATCATTGCTGAATGATTCCGTGTCGTTAATCACCACGTCATTGTTCTTTTTGAACTCGTGGCTGACCGCCAGGCGGGCATAAGGTTTAATCAGTCCGCCGCTTTCAGTGACAAACGTCTTACCGAAGGTGGTACCGATTTCACCTTTAACAGATTCTGCAGCATCCGCTTTCACTTTCATGTCACTGCTGAAACGGTAGGCCGTTTTTTCGCCGCGGAAGTAAGATCCCAGTACATAAGGCTCGATAAAGTAACTGCCTGCGGTGATGTGTTTACCACCTTCCACAGAGAAACCGATGCCGTTGGTATTATCTTTGGCGGTGGTTTTTCCGTCATTAAATTGTGCACTGTTTTTGGTTCTGAAATGGTTGGCTTTCAGCACGCCATCCACATAGTAGCCGCTGTTGTGCATCCAGGTGGTGTAGATACCAAGACCTAAGCTGTCCACTTTACCGTCACTGGTGCGGGCATCCAGTTCTGAATGGGTGTAGGAGAACATTCCCCCGACCAGCAGGCGGCCGTTTTCCAGCGCAATCGCGTGGTCGCCGCCCAGCATCAGCCCGTTCATATCCTGAGTGTAACCGACATTACTGGTTGAGATACGGTTACGGCTGCCGATATATTTGCCCCACACACCATCCTGTGCCGTCTGGTTATCACGCAGATCGCCCAGCCGGGTTCTCAGTGTGGATAATTCGCTGTTCCAGATAGTTGGCGTTACGTTTGCCATCGCGATGGCGTTTTTACCGCTTTCAGAGATTTCAGGCTTCGGATCAGGGCCCGGCTCCGGATCCGGGTTTGGTGCCGGTTCATTTGCTTTCGGTGATAAATACCAGTTATCGCTGTCCTGCTCATCACCTTGTACCAGGTAATATTTGTAAGCACCCAGATCAACACTGCCGTTTACCAGCGCAAAGCTGTTGCTGTCACTGCCGTTGGCAAAGATCAGATGATGAGGATTCACACCGCCGCGGCTTTTCAGCTCCTGACCGGAATCCATCACTCTGACATTAAATTCACCGCTGATACTGTTGCTGATATTCAGGAAATCACCGGTACCGCCGTTAATATTGGTGTTCATCACAAAGGTGCCGGAGCCGGTCAGATCTGAAATCTGTAAACGGCTGTATTTACCCGCATCACTGCCGTCGCTGCTGCCGAATACCACGGTTCCGTTGCTGGTCAGTTTTTCAATGGTCGCTTCGGATTCACTGGTGGTGTCATTATGCTTCAGATACAGGAACGTATTATCACCGGCCAGATTAAGGCGGGTAACATACGCGCCTTTTGCATCCAGTGCGCCGGTCCAGCTGTGAAGGCTGCCGCCTTCCATCGTTACTGAACCGTCATTAACATTCAGGTCACCGGTGGAGTAGGCGCCGTAAGCAATAAAGGATGAACCTCCGTTCTCAACGGTAGTATCCTGAATATGACCAAACTCTTTGACCATCTGTGTGCCGCCGTTAACCAGGGTATCAACCGCATCGGCATAGTATTCAACAATCTGCTCACCGCCCTGATGGATCACAGAGCCGGTCGCAACCTGATCTTTGCCAATCCAGGCATCCTGCTCAACCCATTGTCCGCCGGTCCAGCCGCCTTTTTTGCCGCTGACAATCTGCTGCCCGTAAACCTGAGTATCAATGGCTTCGCCGGTCTGAATACGCTGCACACCGCCGGCATAAATGGTGGCATTTTTGGCTGTCTGATCATCAATCCGGAAAGAATCGTCGGATGTCCATTCGCCGTTTTCCCATTCCCCGTCAACACCGGTAATAATCTGGGTACCGTAAACACGGGTATCTTCCGCACTACCGTAGGTAATAAACTGCAATGCGCCGTGATTAACGATAGTATTGCGGTCAGCGCCTTTTCCGGAATAGATTTGCTGGACAGCACCGTCATACAGCACCGTATCTATCGTGGTACCGCTGCTCATCTGGTAGCTGCCGCTGCCGATATGGCTGTTGGTTGCCGTACCGCCGTAGATAATATGCTGTCCGCCATTCACGACAATGACATCTTTGGTATTTGAGGTGCTGGTAACGGATTGCTCCAGATAACCGCCGTCGATCAGAATTGCCTGCGCATAGCCCCGTGTGCCGACAACCATTCTGCCGCCGGCATTTACGGTGGTGTTATACGCTTTGGCGTCATTTCCCAGGCTGAGGCTGCCGTTATTTTCAACAATAGTGTTATACGCTATGGAATCTTCCATCATCGACATAAAGCCGCGATAGACTTTGGAAGGGTCGGACGGATTAGTAATTCCGCCTTTGACTATATTTCCGATAGCGACACTGCCACTCCGGAATGTGGTCTGGAAGGAATCAATAGTGTTATTCAGGCTGTAAGAATTATTTTCAACATAAAGAAATTGTTCCGGGAACCAGGTTCTGGTTAATGTCTGACCATTAATATATTGGTTACCGGTGATAATTGACTGATGTTTATTATCCCACTTATCTTTTGCGGTCGGCCAGCCGTCAGTGGCACTGCTGAGAATAGTATTAATATCAGGGACTTCAACCTCTGACTGATAAGGCGGTGGTGGTTCCGTGGCATAAGCGCTGAAAGAAGCGGAAAACAGTGCAATCAGCACTGAATTATTAAATGTCATATCCAAATCCTTGCTTTAAAAAGCGAATTAAAATTATTTATCAGATTGAATGTGGTTCTGTGGGCTGTAAAAAAACCGTCCGGAAATAAAATGGAATATTATTTTTTAACAGGTAATAAAATAATGAAACAGCCGGTAAATACCGTCTGCCGGTGATCGTCAGGATATACAGCCCGCTGACAAGAAAAATACCACTCAGAGGTGTATATCTCCACTCACCTCTGTTGTAATAAGGCGGCAATGTGTAACAATTTGAGAATAGTAAGGAAATAACAGTGACAGGTGAAAAATACGGAATGGTTTATCCGGCTGTATCTATTTTAATAAATTACTTTCAGGGTGAATGAAAAATATCTCGGTGCGGATAGTGAATGAAGTAAGATGTTTTATGGTGCCGTTATAGCTGCGTTATATTCTGTAATGCTATGAAATTAAATTATTATTTGTCTTGATAAGGAAGCTAACAAAAATAAAACAGCTGAATATCTTATTTTTACGCATTTATATTGTTACAAGCAGAATGAAAAATAAGGCAGCGTTGTGTGATTTACAGGAGATGATATTTTAATTGTTATTATTCATATTGTTATGTGATTTTTTATTTGGATAAATATTTATTTTTGTGATCATAAGAAGGATGACTGTTTTCTTTATTATTTACATAGTGTTAGAACGTTATGTTAAAAAACATGATTGTTTGTCATTTTTGTGATCTGATATATTTCGCTGCATCAACCGGTCATTGGTGTTACTTCAGGTCAGATATCCTGTTTTTGCAACGATTTTAACTTAAGTGACAGATCCTGTGAGATACAGCCCTTCCTCCGGTCTTTACATATCCGTAAGTGAAATTTATGCTTTAATCATTATCA